>Ga0209919_1000150_pt1 | contig 36220 bp, 31 predicted proteins | sample SalPon2A_C_D2_MG_FD_185721 | JGI IMG/M metagenome (GOLD analysis project Ga0209919, IMG submission 185721) | Soil microbial communities from South San Francisco under conditions of wetland restoration - Salt Pond MetaG R2A_C_D2_MG (SPAdes)... | ecosystem: Environmental > Terrestrial > Soil >... | reverse complement strand
GGCCCTTTCTGCAATTCCAGGACGAACCGCCGGTGACCTTCGCCGAGGCGGATGCGGCGGCCAACCGGCTCGCCAACGGGCTGCTGCGCCACGACGTGCAGCCCGGCGAGCACGTGGCCGTGATGGTGCCCAACAGCGTGGACTACTGCACGATCTGGTTCGCGCTGAGCCGGCTGGGCGCGGTGCAGGTGTGCATCAATACGGCCTACCGCGGCGTGTTCCTCACGCACGTGCTGACCAATGCCGCCCCTCGCTATGTGCTGATCCAGGCGGACTACCTGCCGGCCCTGGCGGAGATCGAGGACGACGTGCCCGCCGTGCAGCAGGCGTTCGTGCTGGGCCTGGATGCCGGGACCCCGCCGCCCTTCAAGCGCATCCGCCTGGCGCCCTACGAGGCACTGCTGGAGTCGCCGGCTGCCCCCATCGCGCGGGAGGTGAGCCCCCGGGACGTGGGCGCGATCATGTACACCAGCGGCACCACGGGCCCCTCCAAGGGCGTGCTGATGCCCCACGCGCACCTGTACCTGTTCGGCCTGGGCGAGGTGGAGAACCTGCGCCTTACCGCGGAGGACACGTACTACATCTGCATGCCGCTGTTCCACGCGAACGCGATGCTGATGCAGCTTTACGGCTGCCTCATCGCGGGGTGCAAGGCCGTCATCGTGCCCAGCTTCTCCGCCTCGCGCTGGCTGGACGATATCCGCCGTCATGGCGTGACGGTGACCAACACGCTGGGCGTGATGACCGAGTTCATCTACCGCCAGCCCGAGCGGCCGGAGGATGGCGACAACCGCCTGCGCCTGATCTGCGCCGTGCCCGCGCCAGCCGAGCTGCGCGAGGCCTTCGAGCGGCGCTTCAACACGCGGCTGATCGAAGGCTACGGGATGACCGAGGTCAACATCGTGGCCTACCATCCGCTGGATGCGCCCTACCGGCCCGGCAGCTTCGGGCTGCCCTACGAGCGCTACTTCGAGGTGCGCGTGGCCGATCCGGACACGGACGAGGAGGTGCCGCCCGGCGAGGTGGGCGAGGTGGTGGTGCGGCCGCGCGAGCCCTTCTGCTTCATGCAGGGCTACAATGCCATGCCGGAACGGACCGTGGAGGCCTGGCGCAACTTCTGGTTCCACACCGGCGATGCGGCCCGGCGCGATGAGGACGGCTACCTGTACTTCGTGGACCGCATCAAGGACTGCATTCGCGTGCGGGGCGAGAACATCTCCTCGTACGAGATCGAGAAGGTGCTGACCGGCCACCCGGCCGTGGCCGAGGCCGCCGCCGTCGCCGTGAAGTCCGAGGTGGCTGGCGGCGAGGACGAGATCATGGCCTGCGTCGTGCTCAAGCCCGGCGAGCAGCTCACGCCGGAAGCGGTGCTGGACTACTGCCAGCCGCACATGCCCTATTTCGCCGTGCCGCGCTACGTGAGCTTCCTGGAGGCCTTGCCCAAGACCCCCACGGCCAAGGTGCGCAAGACGGTGCTGCGCGAGCAGGGCCTGCACCCCGCCACTTGGGACCGCGAGGCGGTCGGCTACCGCGTGCGGCGTCGCGCATGAAGCACGCATCGGACAACCTGCGGCGCCCGCCACACGAGGCGGGCCCGCCACCCAACCACGGAAGGAGGGACGATTGAACAAGGTGCCGCCGTTCCTGCAGTCGCTGTTCGCAGGCGGGCTGGCCGCATTGGCGACCAGCGCGCTGATCTGGGTATGTACGGTGACCGGCCTGTTCGTTACGCTGGGCATTCCCGTCGCCGCACCGGCCGATGCCGCGCCCTGGTTTGCCTGGCGCATCGTGTGGGGGTGTATCTTCGGCCTGTTCTTCTTCGTGCCTCTGCTGACGGACCTTCGCGAGACCGTGCGCGGCCTGCTGGTCTCCCTGCTGCCCATCCTGAAGCTCTTCCTGTGGGACTATCCGCAGGGCGGCGAGGGCTGGTTCGGCCTCAACCTGGGCATCCTGCTCACGGTCACGGCGGTGGTGACGTGGCTGCTGTGGGGTCTCGTGGCGGGCTTCCTGCTGGACTGGTGGGACTTCGGTACCTTCGTGGAGGAGGAAGAGCCGCCACCTGCGTAGCGGCGGCCCCTGCAGGGCCCTCGTCAGGTTCGCGGGCTTCCAGCGCGCGATCGAACGGGCGCACGGGCCCGCCCCGCCGCGTCAGTCCCGCACGGGCGCGTCCGGCGCCGCGTCCCACGCGTAGAGCACCGCGTCCTCGCTCGGCTGGCGATAGTAGCCGGGCCGGCGTCCCGCTTCCGCAAATCCCGCCGCCTCATAGAGCCGCCGCGCCGCGGCGTTGCTCTCCCGCACCTCCAGGTAGGCCCGCCGCAGCCCCTCCGCGCGCGCCCGGGCCATGAAGCGCACCAGCAGCCAGCGCCCCAGCCCCTGGCCACGCAGGGCGGGCAGCACGGCGATGCGGTACACCTCCGCCTCGTCCCCCACGCGTTGGAAGCAGAGCAGGCCCGCCGGCGCCCCGGCGTCATCGCGCAGCAGCCACGCCTGCACGGCCGGGTTCGCACGCAGCTGGGCATAGCCGATAGTATCCCAGGCCTCGGCGAAGCACTGCGCATCCACCGCGGCAAGCAGCGCGGGATCGGGATCGGTCTGGAGTTGGGGCATCGCGGGTAACAGCGCCGGACGAGGGCGGCGGCTCCGCGGAACAGGCAGGCGCCGGCGGGCCCGCCGCAGGGGCAGACCCGTCGAGGACGGCAACCGGGGCCAGGGAAGGCCCCGGCCGTGACTCAGGACTTGTAGGTCAGGAAGCCGTTCTTGAACTCGGAATATGGGCCCGTGTAGTCCGTGGTCACCCAGCGATCGAACGTGCAGAAGTTGGGGTGCACCCGGATCGCTTCCTGAAACATGTTCTTCAGGGAGTCGGTGTACTGGTTGAGGTACTCCTTCACCGGTTCCCCGGGGATCACGTAAATGGGCGTCTTCAGAGCCATGTTCGTCCGTGGCGGTGTGTGCGCTCCTTTGAGGGCGGCAGGCGCCTGCCCTTGGCGGTCCATCGGTTGAGCGATTCGTACCACACGCACGCAGCCAGCACAATCCATTGCGCGCCTGACGTCCCCCTTGCGATCTTCCCGGCGGACGGCGTAGGCCGCCCGGCCACTGCCAGGTCGCGGGCCGCGCGGGCGGGGACGCCCGCGCCACCGTTGCCCCGTGTGGGCCACTATCCATGCGAGATGCGACCTTGCACCGTGCGGCGCCGTTGTCATTTCGAGCGCAGCGAGAAATCTGCTGTTGATGGCGCGTCCACGGGTTCACCCCAACGGCCCGGCCTGCCGCGCGCATTTTCCGCGCACCGCCCGGGCACGATGTGGTAGCGTGCCCTTTTTCCGCGCATGGGCGGCCCGCCAGAGCGGGCAGTCGGCGGCGCAATCCTCAACGGCACAGCAGGCAGCGGTACATGCAGCACGCCTCGGCACCCCTGGGCATCGGCATCGACACCGGGGGCACCTTCACGGACATCGTCCTGTTCGACTTGGCCTCGCAGCAGATCCTGCGCAAGGCGAAGACCCCTACCACGCACGGGGACTACACGATCTGCATCGGCAAGGCCTTCGCGGCCCTGCAGTTGCAGCCGGGCGAGCCCCAGCGCCTGCGGCGGGTGGCGCTTTCCACCACGCTGGCCACGAACACCGTGGCGGAGCAGAAGGTGCACCCCACCGCCCTGGTCGTGGAACCGGGCGATATCAGCGTACCGGACACGCTGCACCCGCAACTCGTGCTGCTACGCAGCGAGGTGGGCTTCGACGCGCAGGAGCTGGTGCCCGTCTCTGCGGAGGAGGTGCTGGAGAAGTGCCGGCCGCTGGACGCCGGCGTGGAAGGCTATGCCGTCTCGGGCTACGCCTCCACGCGCAACCCGGCCCACGAGCAGCAGATTGCCGCCATCCTGCGCAAGGCCTTCAAGAAGCCCGTGGTGCTGGGCAGCGAGCTGACGCACCAGCTCAACTTCATGCAGCGCGCCCAGGCCGCCGCCCTCAACGCCGGCCTGCTGCCGGTGATCCTGGAGTGGCTGCGCGCCGTGAAGTCCATCCTGGCCGAGCTGGAGATCGCCTGCTCGCTCTACATCGTGAAGGGCGACGGCTCGCTGATGGAGGAGGCCGAAGCGCTGGAGCGGCCCGTGCAGACGCTGTTCTCCGGCCCGGCGGCCTCGCTGCAGGGCGGGCGCTTCCTCTCCGGCGAGCCGGACGCCATCGTCATCGACGTGGGCGGCACCACCACGGACATTGGGCGTGTACACGGCGGGCGTGGACAGCTTCGCCGCGGCGGCATCCTCATCAACCATCGCCAGATCGCCGTGGACGGGCTGGACATCGCCACCTTCGGCCTGGGGGGCGACAGCCGCCTGCGCCTGCTGGGGCCCGGCCGCTACCGCTTCGAGAACCAGCGCGTGCTGCCCTTCTGCCGCGCCGCGGACCGCTACCCCGGCTTCTCCGTCGCCGCGCTGGAGGCCGAGCTGGCCGATCAGTGGCACTTCGGCGACCCGGACCTGCTGGAACTGGCGGGGCTGGACCAGTACCGGCCCGAGCGCCTGCGGGACGACACCCTGAGCGAGCCGCAGCGGGCCATTCTGGCTGCCCTGGGCGAAGGACCGCGCCGCGTGCGGGCCCTCGGCCAGCAGTTGGCGGTGCCCCGCTTCGCCGCGGAGGTGGCGGAGCTGGTGCGGCGGCGGCTGATCGTGCGCGTGGCGCTCACGCCCACGGACCTGTTCTGCGCGGCGGGCCGCGCGCCGCAGTTCTCCCAGGAGGCCGCCCGGCACGTCCTGCGCCTCTATGCGCGCATGCTCGACCTGGACGCCGGTGACTTCCAGGAAGTGCTGGCCGGGACGGCGCGCCGGCAGGCCACTGCCGTGCTGGCGAGCTTCCTGGCGGAGTATGGCCCGCCCCTGACGCCGGGCGATCCGCTGATGGAGCGCCTCACGGACCTGATGCTGACGCCGGAGGAGGCCGCCGGGCCGCACCTGGCCTTCGACCCGCGTGCCAAGGTGGTGCTGGTGGGGGCGGGCGCGCCCGTGTTGTTCGAGAGCGTGCCTGAGGCCATGGCCCGGCGCCTGGTGATGCACCCGGACGGCGACGTGGCCAATGCCGTGGGCGCCATCACCAGCCAGTTTTTGCTGCGCGAGTCCGTCTCCATCGAGCCGGTCAAGCGCGGCGGCGTGGAGCTGTTCGACCACCATGGCAAGCGGCCCTTCCCCAGCCTGGCCGATGCACTGGAGGAGGCGCACACGTTGCTACGCGAAACCCTGCACGCCCGCGCAACGGCGCTGGGCCTGCGCGATCCGCACTTCGAGCTGCACGAGGACGTGCTGGAGGACTATGCGGACTTCTCCCGCCGCGCCCGCAAGGAGCTGATCATCGCCCGCGTGGAAGCCCTCCTCACCGGCATGCCGGGCTAGGCGCGGCTGGGGACGGGCCAAGCGTTGGCATTCAACGAGGTCTGTCATTCTGAGGCCCGCAATGCGGGCCGAAGAATCTGCTTGTACGCCGGGACAGCAGATTCCTCGCTCCGCTCGGAATGACAGCCGGCCGGCCATAGGTTGCAGCGACACGCGGTGCTCCAGCCGGAGCCCAATCCTAGCTCTGCAGGCATTTCCCAGGAGCCACACCATGGAACAGCGTTTGAGCCTGATCACGCTGGGGGTGCGCGACATGGCGCGGGCCCGGCGCTTCTACGAGGGCGGGCTGGGCTGGCGGCCGTCGTCCATCAGCAGCGACACGGTGGCGTTCTACCAGGTGGGCGGCATCGCTCTGGCGCTCTATGGCGAGGCGGCGCTGGCGCAGGACGCGGGCCTGCCGCCGCCCGGGCCCACGCGCCCGTTCCGCGGCATGGCCCTGGCGCACAACGTGCCCAACCCGCAGTTGGTGGATGTGCTGCTGGCCGAGGTGGTACGCGCCGGGGGCCGCGTGGTGCAGGACGCCCAGGAGACGGAGTGGGGGGGCTATGCGGGCTACTTCGCCGATCCGGACGGCCACCTGTGGGAGGTGGCCTGGAATCCAGGCTTCACCCTGGAGGCGAACGGCACGCTGCGCCTGCCGGAGTGAGGCCTGCCCGCGCCGGGGCGCGGGCAGGCCGGCTGCGGCGCGAGGTCAGTCGGCACCCGCCCGGCTGGTGAGGTCGGCCGACTCGCCCACAGTGCCCACCATCTCCGTGGTCACGCCCACGTTGAACGCCTCGAACCAGTCCAGGAAGCGTCCTACCATCTCGCCCCGGAAGATCGCGCCGTGCTGGGGGCACAGCATGTCCACGTCAAGCTGGCGCACGCGCTGCACCCACCGGTTTTTGGCCTCGTTGGAGGGCATCCAGCGCCGGTGGAAGCCCTCCATGGCCGGCACGTGCGCATCGAAGTCCTCCACGAACAGCGCGTTCTGCCCGCGGGGCAGCAGCGCCGCGCCGATGTCTCCACTGAACAGAATGCGGGCCTGCGGATCGTAGAGCGAGTAGTTGCCCGCCGAATGGCAGTAGTGCGCCGGAATCAGCGTGAGGTCCTTGCTGCGACCCAGGGGCAGCGGCCCGCCGTGGTCCGGCACGGCCCGCAGCGCGCCATAGCCGCCGAAGTGGGCCAGGAACGTGGTCCAGATCCAGCACGAGTACACCTGGATCTGCGGGCAAAGATCCAGCCAGAGCGAAAGAGACGAGACGATGTCCGGGTCCTGATGCGAAGCGAAAATGGCCTCGATGCTGTCCAAACTCACTTCCCGGGTCAGCATGGCCGTCACGGCGGGAAAGATCTCGATGCCGCCCGGGTCGAGCAGCAGCGCCTTGCCGTCGTCAATGACGACATACTCGTTGGTATCGATCACCGCTTCCGGCAGGTCGGGGTCGCGGCCGATGTAGATCCAGCGACGCGTGCCGTTGTTGAAGAGCTCCTTCTTGATCAATTGAGGGTCTCCCTGGCTGTGCCGCTCAGCAGGGCGGCGATCTCATTGCCGATCAGCGCGGTAACGACCGAGCCGTGGCGTTGCACGTCGATCACGAGGCTCCGCGCCTCGCGCTCCGCGGTGGCGATGTCGTCCGCCAGCTTGCGAATTTCCCCGGCAACGGCCGTGAGGTCCTTGGTCACATCCGAGATCTTGGTGGCCTCGATGCGGGCCGTGACGGCCGTGAAGTGGCAGTGGCGCACGGCCACCCAGGTGAGCCGGTCCACGTAGCGGGCGGTGCGGCGCATCTGTTCCAGCAGGCCGCCGATGTCGCGCAGCAGCCGTTCACGATTGTCCGCCAACGCCTGCCACAGGCGCCGCTGGTCCGCATTGCCCTTGGACGCACGGGCGGCCTCGGCCCAGGACGCGCCCACGCCCGGCGCCAGGGGCGAGACCAGCGTCACATCCTGGCTGCCCAGCAGCGCCGGCTGCGCGCTCTCACCGGCTTGTCCGCCGCGCATGCGGGCCAGCGCCTGCTGGAAGCTGCGCACGCGGCGCTCCGCCTTCAGCCAGCCGGCGGACTGCCGGGAGACGTCGGCGAAGAGTTGCTCGAGATCCGCGATGAGCGTGTTGAGCTCGCGAACGATGTACACGAGCTCCCGGGAGATGATGGCGAACGGAGCGCCGGCATCGCCCAGGTGGGCGGAGTTCACCTCCGCATTGGTGGAAAGCAGGCGGGTGCGGTTGATGATGGGCGCCAGCGGTGCGAAAGCCCTCTGCAGGCCCATCGCCAGCGCCCGAAACTGGTATGCGTCGTCATTGGATTCTGGGGGCATCCCAGGATTCTCCTCGTGCTCAGGTGTCGAAACGACGGATGCCGACCCGCAGTCCCGGATGCCCCCTTTCCGTCAGATGGCCGCGCAGCCTTTTTCACTCCTTGCGCGACCCTCAAGCGCCCCATCTCATCCCTCATGTGGGTTGGATTCCGCCATGGCGGCCCTGCTCCGGCCGCTGCCATTCTAAATATTAACGCAAATAATGTTCACATGTCACAAAATTATCATCAAGAAAACAATCATATTGCTCGATTATATAATACGGCAAAATTATGCATATTATGCCGGTGATATCGTCACACTATTGCTAATAGAAACAGCAGAAGTTATCCCAAACTCGAGGGAAGCCCTATCCATTTAATTACGGATAATCACAACGGATATCGCCGTGGTGGGACCGGACGGGAAGGACTTGGCACTGTCGGCGGTAGTGGCAGGGCCGCCGCCAGCCTGCTGGGGGACTTATGTGGGGCTACTTCACGCCCATGCCCTTGAAGAACGCGTAGCAGAAAGTGCCTTCGGGCGCGGTGCCCGTGGCGTGCAGATCGGCGATGCCCCGGGCCCAGGTGTCGGCGTCGATATAGCCGCGGGCCAGTGCCTCCTCGCGCACGCCCTCCACCATGGGAATGATGGTGCGCATCACGAAGCCATCCAGCCACTGGGGTCGCGCCGCATCGCAATACACCATGCGGGGCGAGACCCGCACCTCGCGCAAGCCCGCGCCGCGCAGCAGGGGCTGCAGGCGCCGGCCGATGAGAGAATCGCCACCCAGCGCCGCCTGCACGCGGATCAGGCATTCCCAGGCCGCGCGGGCGGCGGGCGTCTCGGGGTGGAAGTAGCACGAGCCGTGGTCGCCCTCCACCGCCGTAAGCGTACCGCCGGGCTTCAGCACGCGGATCAGCTCGCCCAGCGCGGCCGGCGGACGCGTCAGGTGTTCCAGCACGAAGCACAGAAAGACGTGATCGAACGCCGCATCGGGGAAGGGCAGCCGGTACAGATCGCCCCGCGTCAGGGACACATTGCGCAGGCCGGCCGCCCCCAGCTCCGCCCGGGCCTGGGCCAGGGACGCCCCGGCGAAGTCCAGCGAGACGAAGCGCACGGCGGGGTTCTGCCCCGACACGATGGCCGTGGTGGCGCCCACACCCGTGCCGGCCTCCAGCACCAGGCTGCCCGGCGGCCACGTGCTGTCGTGGTGCAGCAGCTCGCGCAGGGTGCTGGCTTGGTCGTGCAGGCGCTCCGCCTCGCGCGCGGAATAGCCGTGAACGTAGTCAGAGGCCATCGCCACAGCGGAATAGGGTGAAGCGACCGCCCCTTCGAGACGCTCTGCTTTGCAGGGCTGCTCAGGAAGGCGGTCTTCGGTTGCACCGGTGCACCGTTCCGCGTTGCTGAGGAGCGCCCATAGGGTGCATCTCAAAGCGCGCGGCGCGCCCTTGCCCGACCGGCCCCTATTCCCCCGGCGCGCGGAAGGCGCGGATGGGCGCCTCGCGGGCACCGGGTGCGGGCCAGTCCGCCGGCCACGCGTCGCGCTGCTCCAGGGCCTCGGCACACACCACGTGACGGGGGTCCGCCGCGCGGTAGGGAAACAGCACGCCGTCCAGGTGGTCGTACTCGTGTTGGAACAGGTGCGCTTCCCAGTCCGCGAACTCGCGGCTGACCGGCTCGCCGTGCTCGTTGTAGCCGCGCACGGCGATGGCCGCGCTGCGGGCGATGTAGCCCTTGTAGCCCGGCACGGAGAGGCAGCCCTCCCAGTACCAGACCTGCTCCTCGCTGGCCTGCACGATCTCCGGATTGATCCAGTACACCAGCCCGCCCGTGCCACCCGGATCGCGCATCAGCAGGAAACGCTCGAACCACCCCAGTTGCGGCGCGGCGATGCCGTTGGCGCCGTGGTGCTCCAACCCCACGCGCAGCAGCGCCAGCCGTGCCTGGAACGCGCGCTTGCGAATGCGCTTGGGGTCCAGGGGCGCGCAGGGCTGCGCCAGCAGGGGGTCGCCCAGCGTCACCAGGGGCGGCAGGTCATCGGGGGTGTAGTGGGGCATGGGGCACCGGTGCGGGTGGAGGGAAGGCTGGGTAAGCGCCTATGCCGTGACCGGCTGCAGGATCTCCCAGGCGCGCCGGGCCAGCAGGGGCGCGCGGGCGCCGCGCTCGGCGGCATCGGCTCCGGCGGCCGTGCCATCGCGCACGCGGCCCGCGATGCCCTGGCTGATGGCGGCCAGGCGGAACATGGCGAAGGCCACGTAGAACGGCCAGTCGGGGATGTCCGCCCGCCCCGAGTGCCGGCAGTAGTCCGCCACCAGCTCCGCCTCGCTGGGGTATCCGCGCGACGCCAACTCCAGCCCCATGTAGCCGCTCAGCCGCTCGGCGGGCAGGTTCCAGGGCACGCAGGTGTAGGCCAGGTCCGCCAGGGGATGGCCCAGCGTGGACAGCTCCCAATCCAGCACGGCCACGATGCGCGGCTCGCTGGGGTGCACGATCATGTTGCCCAGGCGGTAGTCCCCGTGCACGATCGTCGTCTCGTCCGCGGCCGGGATCGTGCGCGGCAGCCACTCCATCAGCCGCTCCATGGGCTCGATCGTCTGTGTCTCCGAGGCGCGATAGATCTTGCTCCAACGGCCGATCTGGCGCTCGAAGTAGTTGCCCGGCCGGCCGTAGTCCGCCAGACCCACAGCCGCGGGCTGCACGCGGTGCAGGCGCGCCAGCACGTCCGCCGTGGCGGCGAAGAGGGCCCGCACTTCTGCCGGGGGCAGCTCGCGCGGCAGCAGCGGCTCGCGGAAGATGCGCCCCTCCACGAACGCCATCACGTAGAACGCCGTGCCGATCACGGTGTCGTCCTCGCATAGGCAATAGGTGCGGGGTACGGGCACGTCCGTGGCGGCCAGGGCGGTCAGCACGCGGTATTCGCGGTCCACCTGGTGCGCCGAGGGCAGCAGGTGCCCCGGCGGCTTGCGGCGCAGCACGTAGCGGCGCTGCGCGTCCTCCAGCAGGTAGGTGGGGTTGGACTGCCCGCCCTCGAACTGCCGCACGCGCAGCGGGCCGCGGAAGCCCGCCACGTGGGCCTCCAGGTAGCGGCCCAGCGCGGCCTCGTCGAAGCGGTGCGCGCTGCGCACGGGGGCTACGTCAATTGCGGATTCCATCGTCAATACGTGCTCGTTGCAGTGTGGTGCATAGGATCAGCCCAGGTCATCCTCGGGTACGACATCCCCCAGCGGTGCATCGCGGGCGCCGGGTGCCGGCCAGTCTGCGGGCCAGCTCTCACGCTGTTCCAGCAGCGGCGTCATCACCAGGTGATGGGCGTCCGCCACGCGGTAGGGGAAGAGCATGCCGTCCAGGTGATCGTACTCGTGCTGGAACACGCGCGCCTCCCAGCCCCGGAACTCCGCCGACACCTGCTCGCCGCGGGCGTTGTAGCCCCGCACGGCCACGGCGGCCGGGCGGCGCACCCAGCCCCGCAGACCCGGCACGGACAGGCAGCCCTCCCAGGCCCAGGCGTGCTCCTCGGAGGTCGAGACGATCTCCGGGTTGATCCAAACTTGCAGTTCCTGCTCCGGCTCGTCGTCCGGCCCCTCACGCTCCAGCAGCATCAGGAAGAAGCGCTCGAACCAACCGACCTGCGGCGCAGCGATGCCGATGCCCAGGTACTCCACCAGTGCGTGCGTGAGCGTGTGCAACTGCGCCTGGAACTCGGGCGTGGCGATGCGCGCCAGGTCCACCGGCGCGCTGGGCTGTGCCAGACGCGGATCGCCCATCGTCACCAGCGGCGGAATCGGCGGTTTGGCTGTCAGGTCATCCGGCATGGGAACCTCACCCCCTCCTGGTGCTTACTCCATGCATGTACGGTTTCCCTTACTCCACCACAAGCCGGTGGTACTTCTTCTTGCCCACGCGCAGCAGGATGGCGCCGTCCTTGACGTCCGCGGCGGTGAGCGCCTCGTCCTCCGACGCCACGCGGCGGTCGTTGACGGAAACCCCGCCCTGCTTGATGAGGCGGCGCGCCTCGCTGCGGGACTTGGCCAGGTTCACGTCCGCCAGCACCTGCGAGACCAGCACGTCCGGCGCCAGCACGAATGGGCTGGTGGGCACCTCGGCCAGGTCGCCGCCCGTGCCACCCCCAAAGAGGGCCCGGGCGCCCTTCTCGGCACGCTTGGCCTCCTCCTCGCCGTGAATCACCTTGGTGGTCTCGAAGGCCAGCAGTTGTTTGGCCTGGCGGATGTCCGCCCCGTGCAGGGCTTCCAGTTCGCGAATCTCCTCGGGCTCCAGCAGCGTGAAGAGGAACAGGCACTTGGCCACATCCCGGTCGTCCACGTTGATCCAGTACTGGTAGTAGTCGTAGGGCGATGTCTTGGCCGGGTCCAGCCACACGGCGCCCTTCTCCGTCTTGCCCATCTTGGCGCCGGAGGCGGTGGTGTGCAGGGGGAACGTCCAGCCCCACACGCTGTGCCGCTCCATGCGCCGCACCAGGTCCACGCCGGAGATGATGTTGGCCCACTGGTCGTCCCCGCCCATCTGCAGCGCGCAGCCGTAGCGCCGGTGCAGCTCCAGGAAGTCGAAGCTCTGCAGCAGGGGATAGTTGAACTCGATGAAGCTGAGGCCGTTGCCCTCCAGCCGCATGCGGAAGGTCTCGAAGGTCAGCATGCGGTTGACCGAGAAGTGCGGCCCGATATCGCGCAGGAACTCGATGTAGTTCAGCTTGCGCAGCCAGTCGGCGTTGTTGGCCAGGAGGGCGCCCGCATCGAAGTCCAGCAGCCCGCGGAGCTGGCGCTCCAGGCCCTCCACATTGCGGTCCAGCTGCTCCACGGAGAGCATCTGGCGCATCTCGTTCTTGCCCGTGGGGTCGCCGATCATGGCCGTGCCCGCGCCCATCAGGGCGATGGGGCGATGCCCGGCGCGCTGGAAGTGCACCAGGGACATCAGCGGGATCAGGTGCCCCACGTGGAACGAGTCGGCTGTGGGGTCGAAGCCGATGTACGCCGTGAGCGGCCCCGCCGCGGCGGCTTCGGCAAGACCGGCCTCATCCGTGCACTGGGCGAAGAAGCCGCGCTGCTTGTATGCCTCCCAGATGTTCAATGCTGGACTCTCCTTGCAGACCTGTTCCATGCTGGGCCAAGGCCCGGTGTACGGGCCACCGGCGGCGCCGTGCTGCGAGTAGCGCCCATTAAATCACATCGCCGCCGCAGCGTGCCACACCCCGCCCCCACGGCCCGAGTCCCACGCGTGACCGCCACCCTGGACGACCTGAAGACGCTGGCCGGGCGCAGCCTGGGCATCCCCGTGCGCCTGCGGGAGCGCCTGCCCGGTGGGGGCTCGGAGCGCGCGTTCCATCGGCTGGAGGCCGCGGGCCGGCCGGCCATCGGCGTGATCGGCGCCAACCTGGCCGAGGTGCGGGCGTTCCTCGGCTTCACGCGGCACTTCGCCGCGCAGGGCATCCCCGTGCCGCGCATCCTGGGCGAGGCCGCCGCGCAGGGGCTCTACCTGATGGAGGACCTGGGCGAGGCCACCCTGGCCCAGCGCCTGCGTGCGTGGCACGCCGAGCCGGACGGCGCGGCGCAGGCGCGCGCGGCGCTGGAAGCGGTGGTGCGCTGGCTGCCCGCGATCCAGGTGCGCGGCGGCGCGGGGCTGGACGACGCCCTGTGCTGGGAGGGCCGCGAGCTGGCCGGGGCGGCCTTCGCCCGCGACCTGGAGCGCTTCCTGACGCAGTACGTGCCACGCTTCGTGCTGCACCCCGTGCCCGTGGACGCCGCCGTGCGGGCAGACCTGGATGCGCTCATCGCCCGGCTGGACGCCCTGCCCCGCGAGCACTTCTGCTATCGCGACTTCCAGACGCGCAACGTGATGTGGGTGGCACGCGAGGACGGCGTGGAGGGACCGGTGTTCCTGGACTACCAGTCCGGCCGCCGCGGGCCGCTCGCCTACGATCTGGCCTCGCTGCTCTACAGCCCGGACACGGGCGCGGACGAGCCTCTGCGCGTGCACCTCACGGACGTCTACCTGGCCGCGCTGGCGGAGCAGGGCGTGGCCTGCGGGCGCGAGGACTTCCTGTCCGGCTTCTGGCCCATCGTGCTGATCCGCCGTTTGCAGGCCCTGGGTCGCTACGGCGAGCTGATCGCCATCCGCAAACAGACCGCGTTCCTGGAAAAGATCCCGCCCGCCCTGGCAGAGCTGCGAGCCCTGCAGGCCGCGGGGCGCTTCGCCTTCGGCCTGCCCGCGCTGGAGGCGTGGCTGGCGCGGGTGCTGGCGGGCTGAGGCTACCCCTCCGCCACGGGCGGGCGTCCCCGCACGCACTGTCGCCGAGGCGGGCCAGAGGCCCGCCCCACCAAGCCTGCACTATTAGCCGGTGCCACTTCGCCCCCAGCCTGCCCCGGTATCGGCTGAGTGCCTAGCCTTCGCGGAAGGTGGGCAGCAGCCAGCCCCACACGCCGCAGGCCGCGCAGAGCAGGCCGATGATGCCGAAGAGCCAGTTGGCCGGCAGCCAGGTGAGCACCACGCCCACCACGCCGATGGACAACGCCGTCATGCCCGCCACGGCCAAGTGGAAGTAGGAGAACACGCGCCCCTGCATGTGCTGCGGCACCATGCGGTGCAGTGCCGTGATGCGCGAGATGGTGATGCCCGGAATGCCCAGCGAGTGCACCAGGATCGTGAGCAGCGTGCCCTCCACGCTGTGCACCCACAGCAGCGGCACGTAGGTGAGGCCGTCCCAGATCAGCGCGGTGAAGAGCAGGTGCACGGGATTGAAGCGTGTGCCGTAGCGCGAGATCAGCCACGTGCAGACGATCATCCCGCCCGCGTAGGTGCCCTCCACCAGGGCGAAGTCCGAGCCGCTGCCGCCCAAGTAGCTCTTCACGTAGAAGGGGATGCCAACGACGGCCGGGCCCATGATGAAGAAGTTGTTCACCAGCGTGATGAGCCAGATCCACCACACGCGCCGCTCCGTGCGCAGGTAGCCCAGCCCGCGGCGGAACTCCGCACGAAAGCCGCCCGGCGCCCCGGCCGGTCCGGCGCCTGGAGCCCCGTGCGGCTCCGCCGCGGCGGGCAGCAGCCGGCCCCGCAGCCCCAGCCGCAGCAGCGTGACCAGGGACAGCGCGAAGGCCAGCGAGACGGCGAAGAACAGGAACACCGTGCGCAGGTACGGCAGCGCCGCGGCCGCCAGGAACGGCCCGATCACGAGGGAGAACTGCCACGCGCTCTGCACCAGTGAGTTGGCCACCACCAACTCGTCCTGGCGGGCCAGCACGGGAATGAGCGCGTCGCGGGCGGGATTGAAGAACGCCGTGGCGCTGGTGAGCAGAAAGCCCAGCGCGGCCAGCCCCGCCACGGGCAGGGCCAAGCCCAGCACGAGCAGGGGGATGCTCGCGGCCAGGGCCACGCGCACCAGGTTCGCCGCGAGCATCACGCGGCGGTAGTCCAGGCGGTCCACCACCACGCCGGCCCAGATGCCCACCAGGAAGGCGGGCAGGTAGCTGATCATTGAGACCACGCCCGTGGCCATGCTGGAGCCGGTCAGCTCCAGCAGGTACCACAGCAGCGCGATCTGGAAGATGCTCTCGCCGATGCGCGAGGCGAACTCTCCGCCCCACAGGGTCAGCAGGGCCCGGTTGCGCAGCATCGGCGGCTCGGCCTCGTCCCGTGCGCCGGTCAGCCGCGGCCCGCGTGCCGGTCAGACCAGGCCAGGATGCGATCCAACAGCGGCGCCCAGCCGGCCTCCAGCATCACGTCGTGGCCGTTCTCCGCATCGTGCAGCCACTCGCCGCCGTAGTAGTCCGCAATGCGCCCGTCGCGGGGCACCACCGAGCCGTCGTGCTCCGCCGTCACCACCAGCACCGGGCAGGTGATCTCCCCGGGCGCGATGGGCACGCCGGCGCCCAGGCTGTACTGGTTGGTCACGGAGGGCGACTCGGGGCAGATGCGGTCCAGCGCCCGGCTCAGCACGTCCGGCGCGGCGCTGTGGAAGTAGCGCTCGGAGGCCACCTCGCGGGGAACCGCATAGGGCACGTCGGTGGGCAGCGGCGCATCGCGGAGGGGCCCCAACTGCCCCGGCGCAACGGAAGTCAGCAGCACCAGTCCGGCCAGGGCGCCCCCGCCGGCCAGGTGCCGCGCGGCGAAGCGCTGCACCACGATGCCGCCCATGGAGTGCCCCACGACGATGGCCGGGCGGCCGATTTGCGCCGCCACCGCCGCCACATCGTCCGCATAGTCCTCCACGGTGGTGCGCTGGAGAAACGTCTCGCGATCCACCGGCGCGGAGCCGGGGTGGTTGCGCAGGGAGAGCGCGTAGGACTCCCAGCCCAGCCGCGGCAGGCGCTCCTGCCACAGCTCCCAGCACCACGCACCGTGGCCGGAGCCATGCACGAGCAGCAGGGGCGGACGCGCGGACTGCGCGGCAGCGCCCTCGGGCGCGGCGTGCACGACGTGCAGGCCGCCCACCTGGTAGGTCTCCATCATGGCCATGCTCCGCGGAAGGTAGGGCCGGGCCGTTGCGCCGCAGCGCGCCGCTCAGCCCTGGAAGCGATAGATGTTGCGCGGCTCCATCTGCTTGTACTGATCGAAGCGCCCCTGGAACAGCACCAGGCGGAACAGGAAGTCCTTGGGGTCGGCCTTGGACTTCTTGAGCTTGCGGGCCTCGATGCGAATCATCTTGGTCACCACCAGGGGGTGCAGCAGCAGGTAGTTGGAGAGATAGTGCTGCTTGCCATGGCGGAAGATGCGCGAGTTGAACAGCGCGCCGCGATCCAGGAATTGCGTGTGCTCGGTGCCCTCGATGTCGTACTTGCGGCCGGTCACCAGATCGCGCAGGCGCGCCCGCTCCGGCAGGAACTTCGCCAGCTCGAACACCGAGTGCAGGTTGTTGCGCAGCTCACGATAGTGCGTCAGCTCCTGCTCGGGCAGGGTGTTCGCGTTGTAGTCGATGAAGTAGTTGAGCGGCGTGACCCCGTGCGAGCGCAGCGGGCGATCCAGGATGTACCAGTTGTGGAAGGAATTGATGCGGGCATCGTAGCTGCGGTCGGTCTCGTAAATGGGCCCGACGATCGCCTCGAATTCCTCCTTGGCAAGGGTCATTTCCCTGTTGTAGCGTTCGTCCTGCGCGATGAAATGCAGGACGTTATTGAAGTACGGGCTTTCCAACCGATCCTCCCTGGATGGCATCCGGCAAGACACGCGGCGCCAGGCACTGCGGGCTTCAGCGACAAGCTGTGGTTATAGGGGCAATCGCACCCGGTTTCAAGCCTAGCCCAACGCCCGCACCGCCGCAAAATCTTCCTTCTCCGCCCACGAGGCAAGCCGGTGAGCACACGACCCCTGAAGGCCATGGCCGATTCCCGCACCTACCTGGCGGAGATCGTGGGCGAGGAGAACCTGCAGGGCCAGCGCATGCACGCCGGGGCCATCCTGGACCTGATGGACGTGGTGGCCGGGCGCGCCGCCTCCGCACATAGTGGAACGCCCGTGGTGACCCTCTCGTTCGATCGGGTGGACCTGGTGCACCCCATCATCCACCTGGACCTGGTGCGGCTGGATGCCTACGTGGCGGACGTGGGGCGCTCCTCCATCTCGGTGGGCGTGGACGTGATCCGGCAGGATCCGTTCACGCGCGACTACGTGCCCGTGCAGCGCTCCTACGTCACCATGGTGGCCATCGACGAGCAGCGCCGGCCCAACCGCAACATCCCCGGCGTGGCACTGGCAACCGACGAGGAGCGCGCGCTGCACGCCGATGCCCTGGCGCACAAGGAGCTGACGCGCCAGTGGGTGCAGATGCAGGAGCAGACGCGGGCCCGTGTGCCCCTCACCGTGGCGCAGGTGGAAGAGCCGCTGAACCGCGAGAAGCGCGAGTGGCTGACGCCCACCGAGACGACCGTCACCGTGCGGCGCATGTTCATGCCGCGGCACCTGAACGTGCTGGGCACCATCTTCGGCGGGGACATCCTGCTATGGATGGATCGCGTGGCCACCTACACCGCGCGGCTGTTCACGCGCAACCGGCACGCCGTCACGCTCTCCATGAACCGCATCCTCTTCAAGCAGCCCATCTACGCCACGGACCTGGTGGAGATGACCGCCCGAGTGGTGTACGTGCGCCGCTACACCCTGGAGGTGGAGATCGACGTGACCCTGCGCCGCGGTGGGCAGGCCATCTCCTCCCACTCCGGCTACTTCACCGTGCTCAACTACGACGAGTCCGGCTTCAAGCGACCCATCATCACGGGCCTGCGGCTCAGCGATGACGACCCCGACGGCCTGATGCGCTACCTGCTCGCCCGCGAGCGGCACCACTTCTGGCGCACCCGCCAGGCCGAGCACGACGACGCGGCCGTGCACTAAACCTCCCAGCCGGCACGCGCCCCGCGGCGCAACATCCCGGCCCCACCTGCGCATCCTCGACGCGCTGGGCTATACTGAATCGTGTAGGCTGCCTCCGCGCCCTCCGGCCTCGGCCGGGCGGGCACGCGGGGCGGCACCACTTTCCCTGGGGGGAAACGCATGCCACTGTCGCCCGAAACGGCCGACGTCGTGACCGTGCCCGATGCGGGGCTACCCGGCACGCCGGAGGAGCAGGCCTTGCACGCGCGCCTGCTGGCCGATCCCCGCATCCGCGACATCCTCATCCCGCACTCGTGGCTGCAGGCCCGGGTGGCCGCCCTGGCGGAGGCCATCGCGCGGGACTGCGGCGCGCTGGCGGAGCTGACCCTGCTGATCGTGCTCAAGGGCGCGGTCACCTTCGCCACGCGCCTGGGCGAGGCGCTGTGTTGGGCCGGTGGCCCCCCGGTGCGCTACGAGTTCGTGCGCGCCTCCACCTATGGCGTGGGCATCAAGGGGCCGGGCGACCCGGCGCGCGCGGTGCGCATCGAGCTGGCACCGCCCGATCTGGCCGAGCGCGACGTGCTGCTGGTGGAGGACCTGGTGGACCAGGCTTTCACGTTGGCGCACCTGCTGCGGCACCTGCGCGGGACGGCGCGTGTGCGCTCGTTGCGCACCTGCGTGCTGGCGGAAAAGGTGCTGGCGCGGCCCTCGCCTGCCGTGCAGGCCGCCCGAGCCGCGCTGCAACTGGACTACGTGGGCTTCCGCGTGCCCGACCGCTGGATCGCGGGCTACGGCATCGACGCCGGAGAGGACTTCCGCAACCTGCCGTGCATCGTCACCGTGAACGAGGAGCACTACCGCGCATGAGCACCTGCGATCTGCTGCTGAGCGGCGGCCACGTGATCGACGTGGAGGCCGGGCGCATCGTCCGCGCGGACGTGTGCGTCCAGGACGGCCGCATCGCCACCGTGCTGCCCGGCGGCACGGCAGGCAGCGCCGCGGGCGTGCAGGCCGCGCGGGTGCTGGACGTCTCGGGCCGCTTCGTGGCCCCCGGGCTGATGGATGCCCACCTGCACATCGAGAGCAGCCTGCTCAGTCCGCTGGCGTTCGCCCGCGCGGCCGTGCTGCGCGGCACGACGGCCGTGTTCGTGGATCCGCACGAGATCGCCAACGTGCAGGGCCGGCGCGGGGTGGAGCTGTTCCTGGAGCACGCGGAGCACGCCCCACTGGACATCTTCGTGGGCATTCCGGCCTGCGTGCCGGCCACGGCGCTGGAGGATTCCGGCGCCGCGATCACGCTGGGCGACATCGCCGAACTGTTGGACGAGCCGGGCGTGTATGGGCTGGCGGAGATGATGAACTTCCCGGGCATCGTACACGGCCGGGGCGATGCCCGCGCCAAGGTGGATGCCACGCTGGCGCGCGGCAGGCTGGTGGATGGCCATGCCCCGGGCCTCACCGGGGCCGACCTGCGGGCCTACATCAGCAACGGCCGCAACGATGGCGTGGCGCGCATCACGCTCGACCACGAGAGCACCAGCGCCGCCGAGGCGCTGGAGAAGCTGGCGAGCGGCATGAGCGTCGCCGTGCGCTACGGCAGCGCATCCAAGGACCTGCCGCGCGTGCTGCCCGGCCTGCTGGCCGCGCACCCGGCCCTGGAGCGCGTGCTGCTCTGCTCGGACGACCTGGACCCGGCCGAGCTGGCCGCGGACGGCCACGTGGACCGCATCGTGCGCGCCGCCCGCGCCGTGCTGCTGGAGGCGGGGGAGGACTTCGAGCGCGCCACCGTGCGCGCAATCGCCCTGGCCACGCTGCACACGGCACGGCACTTCGCCCCGTTCTTCCGCCTCACCGGGCGCCCCGAGCCGGGCGCCGTGGCCCCGGGCCGCGCGGCGAACCTGATTGTGCTGCGCTCGCTGGAGGGGCTGGAGGTGGAGACCGTCGTGCGCACTGGGCGCGTGGTGGTGGAGCAGGGCCGGCTGCTGGCGAACGGCGAGGGTCCGCCCGTCGCGGGCGACGCGGGACCGCTGGCCGTGGCCCGCCCGCTGACCCCGGCGGACCTGGCGCTGCCCTGCAACGGCGGCCGCACCCGGGCCGAGGCGCGGGTGATCGGGCTGGCCCCGGGCGTCTGGACGCGCGCCCTGCGGCGCACGCTGCCGGTGCGCGACGGAGCCCTGGCGCTGGACGCGGAAACGGCCAAGCTGGTGGTGGTGGAGCGGCACCACGGCACGGGCACCTTCGCCGTGGGACTGGTGGAGCGCCTGCTGCGCGAGGGCGCCATCGCCTCCACCGTGGCCCACGACAGCCACAACATCATCGCCATGGGTGTGGACGACGCGGCGCTGGTGCGCGCCGTGAACCACCTGGTGGCTCACGGCGGGGGCATGGTGGTGGTCTCCGACCGCCTGGAGCACTTCCCGCTGGAGATCGCCGGGCTGATGTCCACAGGCGCCCTGCCGGAGGTGGCGGCGGGCTATACCCGCATCCGCGAGGCCGTGCAGCGCATCGGCGGCGATCCGCACCTGTTCATGCGCATGGCCTTCCTGGCCCTGCCCGTCGTGCCCGAGCTGCGCCTCACCAACCGTGGCCTGGTGGACGTCAACGCCTTCGGCTTCGTGCCCGTGTGCTGATAGGCTGCTGCGCGAGCCAAAGAAGCCCGGGCTTGCCGGCCGGAGCCAGTCGCGCGGCCTTGGAAATCAGTTGATCCAGCAAATAGGGTACAGGGAGCAACTGCTGGCTGTTGGGGGTATGGGGGCAAAGCCCCCATTCGACACTGGCTGTTCCAGGTTGCGCCTAGCTCGGCAGGCTCAGCGCCGGCTCCAGCTTCCAGATCTCTTCGTCCGGGAGGGGCGTCAGGGGGTAGAGCACGAAGGGGTCGACGCGCAGCAGGTCCGCGATGCGGATGAAGCCGTCCACGACGGCCTTGAACTGGGGCGGCTCGGGCTCCATGGTGAGCAGCGTGCGGTGGAAGTGCCGCAGGGCCGCCAGCTCCGGCCGGTCGGGGATGGTGAGCAGGGGGAACACGCGGGAGCGCTGCGTGTAGCGCTCGAAGGGCACGGGATTGATCGAGCGGTTGTTGATGACGCCCAGCACCTTGATGCGCATGTGCTGCTCGTCCGCCCCGATCAGCACGGCCCGCAGCAGGCGGTTCAGCACGAACAGCGACTCGGCGCTCTCGTTGGTGACGGCGATGGCGCCCGTGACGCGGCGGAATAGCGGCGCGTAGTTGGCGTCGAAGCGCTCGTCGGTCACGTCGAAGATCACGTGCCGGTAGCGCTCCCAGAGCTGGTGCAGGTCGAAGGTGTGGAAGGCCTCGTCCAGCACGCTGCCGTAGTGCCCCACCAGCAGCGGTGAGGGACCCAGCTCCAGCACGTCGATGTATTCGCTGACCGGCACGATCAGGTCGTTCAGCGCCAGTTCGTCGTAGGCAAAGCCCACCCGCTCCAGCGCGTGGATGAGCGCGGGCCGCTCCTCGCGCGTGAGGGCGCGGGCCGTGTCGCACTTCTGGTCGCAGCCCACCAGCAGGGTCTTCTCGCCCATGTAGCCCAGCGCCGCCGCGATGTGCGCCGCGACGAAGGTCTTGCCCACCCCGCCCTTGCCCAGAATGGCCGTGCTGCTCATTTGGGCGGCGCCGCGAGGGGTTGGCCCGGGGTGCCCGCGGGCGCGGCCGGAGGCGCGCTGGTAGTGGTGGGCGGAGCCGCCAGGCCCGACGGGGCCGGGGCCGCTGCGGAGCCGACCGGAGCCGGTGGCGTGACGGTCGCAGGCGATGCCGTGGCGGGCGTTGCTGCGGCGGGAGTCGCCGAGGCTGGGGTGGCGGCGGGTGTCGCTGCGCCGGGCTGGGCAGCGGGTGCGGCACCGCCGCCCGCGGTGGCCGGGGTGCCCTGGGTGCCACTGGATGCGCCCGCGGCGGCCGTCGTGCCCGGGCCGGCACCGGCCGGGGCCGGGGCGGCCAGCTTGAGGTCCTTCTGGAAGTAGCGGGCGTAGACGCCACGGCGGTCCGGGAAGCGCACGCCGTAGACGTTGGAGCGCACGGAGGCCTGGTAGTACGCCACCTCCACCTTTCCGTGCCAGCCCTCGGTGATGTGCTTCTGCAGCGTGATCACCACGTCGTCGCCCACCTTGAACTTGGGCTTACGGGGCGGGGGCCGCGGGCAGACCAGTTTGTAGTACGAGGTGTCGCCGTAGCACATCCAGGTGGCCAGCATCAGCACGCCGATGTGGTACGGGCCGCCGTGGGTGATCAGGTACTGCTGGGGATCGAACGCGGTGGTTACCTGTGCGGAGTGGCAGGTCTCGCGCTTGTTGATGCGGCAGTCGTACAGGTCCACCACCTCCAGTTGGTAGGCGCGGTACTCCGCGCGAGCCGGGGTGGCGAGCAGCAGGGCCGTGATGACCAGGCCCGTGGCGAGCCCCGCGCGCATCATCGCCGGGTTCCCGCGAAGCTGGCGCCCGTGAACACCGCGCCGTCCGTCTTGGCCTCGGTCAGGTGCGCGCCGTCGAACACCACGCCGGTGAAGTCCCCTTCGCTCAGGAAGGCCTTGCGCAGGTTGGCGCCGTTGATCTGGGCGCCCTCCGCCTGCACGCCCAGCAGGTGGCAGCCCTCCATGTTGGACTTGGTGAAGAGGGCTTCACGCAGGTCGGCATGGAAGAAGTTGGCGTTGTTCATGGGGCAGCCCCGCAGCGAGGCGCCGTTCAGCCGCGTCATGGCGAAGTTCGCGCCGAGCAGCACGGCCCGGTCCAGTTGCGCGCCGGTGAGGGAAGATCCGGTGAAATCTGTCCGGGATCCTTGCAAGAAACCCGCCTCGCAATCGTCCATCACGCACACCAGGAACGCACAGCGGGTGAGCAGCACGCGCCGCAGCGTGGCGCCCGCGAAGTCCGCGAGCTGGGCCTGCACGTCGGTCAGGAAGGCCCCAGTGAGGTTGGCCCCGCGCAGGCGCGTCTTCTTGAGCTGGAGCTGGGTCAGCGAGGCCTCCATCATCAGCGTGTCGCTGAGGTCCGCGCTGTCCAGCGTGCCGCCCTTGATCATGGCCTCCTGCAGGGTCGCCATGCGCAGCGAGGCATTGGAGAGGTTGCAGTTGAGCAGGATCGCGCCGTCCAGCTTGGCGCCGATCATGCGCGCGCCGGCCAGGTTGCAGCGCTCGAACACGCCGCCCTGCAGGTCGGCCCCGTCCAGCCGCAGGTCGCGCAGGTCGCGGCCCCGCAGCGTCTGCAGGTTGCGCACGGCGCGTTCGACTTCCTCGCGGCTCGTCTGGGCCATGGTGGGATGGGCTCTGGGGATAAGGGGGCGCGCGGCCCTAGAGTGTCATGCGGGCGCGCTGGGCCTGCTGCTGTTTGAGCAGCCGCAGGGCCTGGGCATAGGGCATGGCCTTCAGCGCCCCGGACATCAACATGAAGGCGCAGGACTCCACCGGATCGCGCAGGTTGACCTTGCTGGTCTGGATCTGCACCGTGCAGCCGGGGTTGGCCTGCTGCGCCACCAGCACCATGCCGATCTCCTCCTCCGGCTCGGCCAGGGAGCGCAGCAGCTCGTGGTGCAGCTCCGCCTGGCGCAGCAGCTCGTCGATCAGCTTGTGCCCCGAACCGACCATGGTCTCGTAGGTCTCGCGCTTGCGGTCGTCCACCTCCGCCCCGGACTCGCGCTGGTGCTGCAGGTAGGTCAGGTTCTTGCGCACACTGTCGAACGCCGCCAGGTTGGTCTCGATGCGCTCCTGCAGGGCATCGTAGCGCTTGCGGATGTTGACGCCGCCGCCCACCTCCAGTTGGGTAGGCACCTCGCTCACGTCCGAGCCCACGACGGGCGCCCAGATCTCCGTGCCCGCCTTGACGCGTCCGCCCGTGATGAAGCCCTGGGGCTCGCGGGTCACCTTGATGCTGCGCTTGGCGGCCACTTGGCTGTGCAGGATGTACTCGTCCACGACCACCTGGCCGCCGGCCTTGACGTGGCACTCGGAGAGGAACCCCGCGAACAGGGTGCCGTCGCACTCCAGCGTGGCGCCGAAGGCGCCGCCGTGGATGCGGATATCGCCCTTGCAGCGCAGCGTGGCCTTGCCCACCGTTCCCCCCACGTCGATGCCCTTCTCCGCCTCGACCACATAGGCATCCTCCACCTGCCCCCGCACGCGCACGACGCCATGGAAGCGGATGTTGCCCGTCTCCGCGTCCACGTTGTTCACGTCCAGGATGTTCTCCACGGAGATCTTGTCCCCGCGGCGCACCACGTAGCCGGCCTTGGCGGCGTACAGCTCCGTGTTCTCCTCGTTCAGGCGCACGTTGCGGCCCAGCTTGAGGCGCGGGCGCTTGCCCGGACGCGCCCGCAACACGTGCGCGTGCACGTCGTAGCCGTCCTGGCCCGAGGTGGGGTGGGTGATGCGGGCGATGACGTCGCCCTCCACCACGTTGTTGATGAGGTTCAGCTCGCGATAGTCCGCCGTGTTGTCCTCCACCCACACGGCCTCGCTGGGGGGATTGGCCAGCTCGACGCGGCCATCCCGCCCGTCCACCTTCGGCCGCCCCTGGGCCACCAGCACCTGCTCGGCCGCCGCCTGCTCCAGCAGCACCTCCTTGATGACCTCGTAGTTGATTCCCTTCTGCACGCCCACGACCTCCAGGGCGTCCTTGATGCGGGCCGGTGTGAGGGTATCCTGGCCGCGGTCCGGCGGCACGATGCTCATGAAGGCCTGCTGCGCGTCCTCGGAGACCTCCACCTGCACGTCGAAGCGGGTGATCTCCTGGTTGGCCAGCAGCTCGAACTCGTTGGCGGCGCGGCGGTAGATCTCGAACAGGATCTCGTGCCGATAGGGCACATCGCGACGCCGCAGCTCCTTCTGGATGTCGCCCAGGCTGGCGCGCCGGCCCCCTTCCGGCGGGTGCACGCGCAGGAAGACCTGCTTGCCGGTGATGCGGATCTCGTAGTAGGGATCCGGCCCGGCCGCCGCCTCTGGCTGCACGTCGGTCATCGCCTCGCTCCTCCACTCATGCCGGCTGCACGCGGGCACGACGCCCCGCCGGGCGGGGCCGCACGGACTTCGCGCCGTGCAGCAGGGCATCCATCTCTGGCCGGCCCAGCTTGCGCAACTGGCCGGGCTGCAGGTCGCCCAGCTCCACCGGGCCCACCTGATAGCGCTTGATCTTCAGCACGCGGTGGCCCTCTGCGGCGAACATCTTCTTGATGTGATGCTGGATGCCCTCGCGCAGGGTCACCTCCAGCCACGTCTTGTCGTTGTGCGTGTGCAGGATGCGCGCCCGCACGGGCTGGCGCTGCCGCCCCTCCAGCCGCGGTCCTTGCCCCAGGCGGTGCAGCGCCTCGGGCGCGATGAGGCCCTTGATCTTGACGAGGTAGATCTTCTCCACGCCGAAAGACGGGTGCGCCACGCGGTGCGCCAGCGCGCCGTCGTTGGTCAGTAGGATCAGCCCCTCCGCATCGTAATCCAGCCGGCCGATGGGGAACAGCCGGCCGCTGTGGCGCGGCAAGAGGTCGGCCAGGGACGGCCGGCCCTCCGGATCGTGCAGCGTGGAAACGCAGCCCTTCGGCTTGTAGAGCGCCCACAGCTCCGCCTGCAAAGCCGTCGGCACCGCCACGGGCTGCCCGCTCACCTCCAGGTCGTCCGCGCCGGGCACCATGGTGGTGCCCAACTCGCGCACCACCTGCCCGTTCAGGCGCACCTCCCCGCGGCGGATCAGCGCGTCCGCCTCGCGACGGGAGGCCAGCCCGGCCAGGGCAATGGCCTTGTTGAGCCGGATCTCCGCGGTGCTCACTGGCGCACCTCCCCGCGTTCGGACTTCATGCCCTCCAGGGCCAGCCGCGCGGCATCCTGCTCGGCCTGCTTCTTGGAGCGCCCGGAGCCCCGGCCCAGTTCGCGATCCTGGAACAGCACGGCGGCCTCGAAGTGCTTATCGTGGTCCGGGCCCGCTTCGCGAATGATGACGTAGCGCACGGTATCCTTGAAGCGGCTCTGCACAAGCTCCTGCAGCTCGGTCTTGAAGTCCTCCAGCTGCCGGGGCTGCCCGGCCTCCTCCAGCCGATGCTCGAACAGTTCGCGCACCACCTGCTGGATGGGGACGATGCCCATGTCCGGCGCACTGTCCAGGTACACGGCGGCCAGCACGGCCTCCAGGGCATTGGAGAGGATGGAGTCCTTGTCCCGCCCGCCGGACTGCTCCTCGCCGCGCCCCATGCGCAGGAAGGTGCCCAGTTCCAGCTCGCGGGCGATCACGGCCAGCCCCGCCTCGCTCACCAGCCCGGCGCGCATCTTGGAGAGGTCGCCCTCGGGCAGGGCCGGATAGCGCGCCATCAGCAGGTCGCTGACCACGAAATCCAGCACGGCATCGCCGAGGAATTCCAGGCGCTCGTTGTGCTGCGGCGCCAGGCGGGGGTTCTCGTTGGAGAAGGAGGTGTGCGTCAGCGCAAGCTGCAGCAGGGCGGCATCGCGGAAGTCATAGCCCAGCCGCTCGTAGAGTTGTTCGATGCTCCGCTGCTCCATGGCCTTTCCGGCGCCCTTGTGCGCATTACTGCCCGCCTCCCGCGCCTGCCTCCGCACCGCCCGGGGGCAGGATCACGGTGAAGGTCGAGCCCTTGCCGACGGTGCTGGCCACCTCGACGGTGCCCTGGTGCGCGGACACGATGTCGTTGACGATGCTCAGCCCCACCCCCATGCCGCCGCCCAGGAAATCGGCCGCCGAGGAGTGGTGATGCAGCGCATCGCCCACCTCGTAGAACAGTTCGAAGATGCGGTCGAGATTTTCCTTGGGTATGCCGACACCGGTGTCGGTGACGGTGAGGCGCAGGCGGTTGTCGCTGTCGCGATGGGCTTCGATCGCGATGCTGCCCTCGTCCGCGGTGAACTTGATGGCGTTCTGCACCAGCTCCCGCAGCACTTTTTTGAACTTAGCACGGTCGGCCTGGATGGACAATTCGTCCGGGATGCACCAAGTCAGGTGTAGCCGCCGTTGCTGCAGCACCAGCCAGCACTCCGCCACCACCTCCTGGCACAACGCGGCCAGCGGGAAGCGGCTGAGCTTCAGGTGTAGCCGGTCGGACTTCGCATGCGAGATCTCGTGCATCTGCTGCACGATCTCGGCGAGTTGGGCCGAGGAGCGCGAGAGCATCTCCACCAGCGGGCGCGCCTCCGCGTCGCCATTCACCACGTGCTCCAGCGCCTCCGCCACGTTGCGGATCACGCTCACCGGCGTGCGCAGCTCGTGGTTGGTGATGGCGATGAACTTCTCCTTCAGGTCGTTCAGCGCTTCCAGATCGGCCGCCAGGCGTTGCAGACGCCGGGTTTCCTGCTGTGCCTGCATTTGCTCCAGGCAGTTCTTGATGACCAGTTCGGCGTGCACGAAGTTGATCGGTTTGGTGATGAAGTCGTAGGCGCCGGCCTTCATGATTTCCACGGCCACCTCCACCGTGCCGTGACCCGTGACCACGATGACCGCCAGCTCGGGCCGTTCCTGCTTGAGCGTGCGCAACAGCACCTGCCCGGTCACATCGGGCATGGCCAGGTCGGTGATGACAATCTGGTAGGCCCCGGCCCGCGCCAGCTCCAGCCCCTGCTTGCCGCAGCTCGCCAGGTCGTACGAGTAGCCCCAGCGCTCCAGATAGCGCTGCCACACGCCCCGTACGGAGGCCTCGTCGTCAACCAGCAGAATCTGCTTTTCCGGCACCATGGCAGCCCGTCTGTCCGGGACCCCCCCTGCGAGCAGGCACCCGCCTCGCCGGACCGACACGGCCGGGACCACCCCGGTGTCGCGTCAGAAGCCGCGGCGCTGCCTGCACGCATCCCGGCCCGGTTGTATCGTCATCGCGCTATTGGCGGGGCGAATGAGCCTATTGACCCGGTGAATATGACCCCGGCCCGTTCCGGATGCAAACCCGATTGTGACCCAATCGGGTGCGGAAAGACACCCCCGGCGCGGTCAATCGGACGCAAAACGTCGCAAAATGGCGCATGCGCCAAACCGTCGGCAAGGGACGGCCTCCGCAAGTAGCACAAGGCGCTGCGCTGGGGAGGGAAACGGTGCTGCGGACTGGGGAGGCGTGCGGCGGGAAAACGACCGGGGGCCGCGGCGCGGCCCCCGCCAAACGAACGATCAGGCGTCCACGTCCAGCATGGTGAGCTTCAGCTTGCCGCGACGGTCGAAGCCGATCACCTTCACGGACACCATGTCGCCTTCCTGGAGCACGTCTTCCACGCGTTCCACGCGCTCTTCGCGCATCTGGGAGATGTGCACCAGGCCATCCGTGCCCGGCACCAGCTCCACGAAGGCACCGAAGTCCATGATCTTCTTGACCGGCCCATGATACACCGTGCCGATCTCGATTTCCGCGGTGAGGTCCTTGACCATCTGCAGGGCCTCGTCCACGCCCGCGGCATCGCGGCCGGAGATGGTGACCATGCCGTCGTCGCTGACGTCGATCTTGGCGCCGGTCTTCTCCACGATACCGCGGATGATGCGGCCGCCCGGCCCGATGACGTCCTTGATGCGGGACTCGTTGATCTTGTAGGCCACGAAGCGCGGGGCGAACTGCGAGAGCCCTTCGCGCGGCTGCGGGAGGGCTTTCTCCATCAGCTTGAGGATGTGCATCCGTCCCTCACGGGCCTGCTTGAGGGCCGCCTCCAGCACCTTCTTGTTGATGCCCTCGATCTTGATGTCCATCTGCAGGGCGGTGATGCCCTCGTGCGTGCCGGCGACCTTGAAGTCCATGTCGCCCAGGTGGTCCTCGTCGCCCAGGATGTCCGAGAGAATCACGTGCTTGCTCTTCTCCTGGATCAGGCCCATGGCGATGCCGGCCACATGCGACTTGATCGGCACGCCCGCATCCATCAGCGCCAGGGAGGCGCCACACACCGAGGCCATGGAGGACGATCCGTTGGACTCCAGGATCTCCGAGACCACGCGCATGGTGTAGGGGAACTTCTCCCGGCTGGGCAGCACGCCCGTGACGGCCTTTTCCGCCAGGAAGCCGTGGCCGATCTCGCGCCGGCCGGGCCCACGCAGGGGCGTCGTTTCGCCCACGGAGAAGGGAGGGAAGTTGTAGTGGAACAGGAAGCCCTTGAAGGAAATCCCGCTCAGCGCGTCGATCATCTGCTCGTCGTCACGCGAGCCCAGCGTCACGGTCACCAGTGCCTGCGTCTCGCCGCGGGTGAACAGGCCCGAACCGTGGGTACGGGGCAGGATGCTCGTCTCGCAGGTGATCTCGCGGATGTCCGTGGGCGAACGGCCGTCCACGCGGGCGCCGCTTTTGATGATGGCGTCCCGCATCACGCGCTTCTTGAGATCGCCGTAGATCTCGCCCACTTCCTTGCCCACCGAATCCGGGTCCTTCTCCGGATTGTAGAACTTGGCGACCACCTCTTCCTTCAGGGCGTCCAGAGCAGCGTAGCGATCCAGCTTCTCCTTGATCGTGAGCGCCTTGCCCAGCTTGGTCTTGGCGAACTTCTCCACCGCCGTGGCCAGCTTGGCGTCGCGCTGCACGGGCGCCACCTTGCGCTTGGGCTTGCCGGCCTTGGTGGCCAGCTTCTCCTGCAGCTCGATGAGGGGCTGGATGGTCTTGTGGGCGAACATGATGGCGTCCAGGGCCACCGCCTCGGAGACTTCCTTGGCCTCGCCCTCCACCATCAGCACGGCATCCTTGGAGGCCGCGACGAACAGGTCCAGCTCGCTCTCTTCCCGCTGCGCCGGGGTGGGGTTGGCGATGAACTCGCCATCCAGCCGGCCCACACGAATGCCGGCCAGCGGCCCCGGGATCGGGATATCCGATACCTGCAGGGCTGCCGAAGCGCCCAGCATGGCGGCGACGGCCGGCTCGCTCTCGTGGTCGGTGCTCAGCACCGTGGCCACGATCTGCGTCTCGAAGTGCCAGTTGTCGGGGAAGAGCGGGCGGATGGGGCGGTCGATGAAGCGCGAGATCAGCGTCTCGCGGTCGGACAGCCGGCCCTCACGCTTGAAGAAGCCGCCCGGGACGCGGCCCGCAGCGTACATCTTCTCCACGTAGTGCACGGCCAGGGGCGTGAAGCCCAGGTTTTTCTTCTCGCGCTTGTCGGCGGTGGCCGTGACCAGCACAACCGTATCGCCGTAGCGCACGACAACCGCTCCGGAGGCTTGGCGGGCCATGTGGCCCGTCTCCACCGATATGGAGCGGCCTCCGACTTTCTCGGAAAGCGTAATCATGTATTCCTGCTCCCTTGGGGGGATTCAACAGAGCCGAGGATGGCGTCGTCGTGGGAGCAGGTCGCTTTGGGATCCAACTCGGATTTCGGGCCGGAGCGCAGCGCCCCGTCCGAAGCCCCAATTGCATCCCAAGTTGCCGCTCGCGGATGACAGTCCGCCCTCGGGTTGGCCCCACACCTGGCCACATTGCCGGGTGGGGGGAACTGCTACGGCCTAGCGCCGGATTTCCAGTTTCTGGATCACGACGCGGTAGCGCTCGAGATCCTTGCGGATCAGGTAGTCCAGCAGCCGGCGGCGCTGGCTGACCATCTTCAGCAGCCCACGCCGCGAGTGATGGTCCTTCTTGTGCGTCTTGAAGTGTTCGGTCAGGTAGCGGATCTTCTCGGAGAGCAGGGCGATCTGCACCTCGGGCGATCCCGTATCGTTTTCGCCGCGCTTGTACTCGCCGATCAGTTCCTGCTTGCGTTCTGTCGTCAACATGCGTGTGTGCGTCCTTACCGTAACGATCCCACCTTAGCGATACCACCGGGCGGCCGCGCCGCCGGCGAATGGCTGGTCTGCGCATCCGGGCCTGCTGCTTCCCGGGCACATCCCCGACTGTTCAGTCTACACCAGCACCCGATTGGGCTGGAAGCCCCAGGCATCCTTGCCGTACTGCACCGCCTCGCCGATCGCGACGAGCGTGCCACAGGGGCGCACCGCCTTGATCTTGGCCGCGGGCTGCAGGGGTGCCGTATCGTCGGGAAGCGGGATGGTGCGACCATCCCGCAACTGCCGCTCGGTGGCATCCTCCACCTGCAGCGGCAGGTAGTCGGGCAAGAATGCGGCCGGATTCTGCAGGAACCCGAAATCGCCCTGTGCAAGGGCTTCCTCAATCCGAATCAGGGTAATGGAATTCTCCAAAGTAAACAAGCATCCGCAGGCCAGCCGTCGCAAGGCCGTCACATGGGCCCCCACGCCCAGCCGCATGCCGATGTCGTCCGCCAGGCTCCGCACGTACGTGCCGGCGGAGCAGGTCATGCGCAGCGTCACCTCGGGCAGGGCGATGGCCTCCACCTCCAGCAGGGGGATATGCACGTCACGCACCCGCTCGGGCACCTCCAGCCCCTGCCGCGCCAGCCGGTACGCCGGCACGCCGCCCACCTTCACCGCCGAGTAGCTGGGCACGCGCTGCGCGTAGCCGCCGCGGAAGACCGCCACGGCCGCCTGCACCGCCGCCTCGTCCACGCCGGAGGGGTCCGCCTCGGCGGTCACGGTGCCCTCCGCGTCGAAGGTATCCGTGCGCACTCCCAGGCGCAGCGTGGCGCGATAGGTCTTGTCCAGGCCCTCGAAGGCCGGGATGAGGCGCGTGGCCTTGCCCACGAACACGGCCAGCACGCCCGTCGCGATGGGATCCAGCGTGCCCAGGAAGCCCAGCTTGGGCCCGTGGCGGCCGCGCACGCCCAGCAGGCGCTTGATCCGCTCCAGCGTGCGGTTCGAGGTCAGTCCGGCCGGCTTGTCCAGCACGATGATGCCGTTGAGGACAGGCTCATTCATCGTCTTGGCGCACCTTCTTGAGCAGGATGTCCATCTCTTGCGCGTAGTCGAAGCCGGGATCGTAGTAGAAGTGCAGACGAGGCGTGCGACGCGTTTCCAGCGTGCGGGCCAGGGCGTGACCGAAGAAGCCGGCCGCGTTGTTCAGCAGCCGGGTCAGCTCGGCCGAGTCCACCGCCGAATCGTAGGCCGAGAACTGCACGCGGGCCGTGGACAGGTCCTTGGCCACGGTGACGTTCGTGATCGTGACGGTATGGAAACGCGGATCGCTGGCTTCCTTGACAAGGAGCTGGCCCAGCTTCTGGCGAATCGTCTCGTTGAGGTGCTCCAGCTTGCGACCCGCCATAGCCCCTTGCTCAGGCGCTCCGCCCGGCGCGTTCCAGCTTGGCTGCTTCCTCGACGCGCATGAAGGCCTCGATCTGATCGCCCTGGCGCAGGTCGTTGAAGTTGGCCACGCGGAAGCCGCACTCGAAGCCGGACTGCACCGTGGGCACGTCGTCCTTGAAGCGCCGCAGCGAGTTGAGCATGCCGGTGTGGATGATCACGTCGTCGCGGTACACGCGCACCGGCACGTTGCGCTCCATGCGTCCATCGGTGACGTAGCCACCGGCGATGCGGCCGTCCTTGGTGGTGCTGAACACGTCGCGCACCTCCATGTGGCCGATCACCTCCTCGCGCACCACCGGCTTCAGCAGACCCTGCAGGGCCGCGTGCACATCGTCCAGCAGCTCGTAGATGATTGTGTAGGCCTTGATGTCCACGCCCTCGGAGCGGGCCAGATCGCCCGCCTTGGTCTCGGCGCGCACATTGAAGCCGATCACGACCGCATTGGAGGTGGCGGCCAGGTTCACGTCCGTTTCCGTGATGCCCCCCACGCCCGCGCGGATAACGTTCACGCGGATGCGCTCGTCCCCCTCCTTTTCCAGGCTGGAGCGGATGGCCTCCAGGGAGCCCTGGGTATCGGCCTTGATCACCATGTTCAGCGTGCCCTGCTCGGCGCCCGGGCCGGCCTGCTGCAGGAAGTCCTCCAGGGAGACCAGACGCGGCGCCTGAGCTTCCTCGCGCTGTTCGGCGGCGCGCAGGGAGGCCGCCTCCCTGGCGGCGTGCTCGTCTTCCATCACGGCGAACAGGTCGCCGGCCTGAGGCAGCTCGCCGAAGCCCAGCACCTCCACCGGCATGGAGGGCGTGACGAATTCCACCGCCTCGCCGCGGTCGTTCACCATGGCACGCACCCGGCCGTAGCTATAGCCAGCCACGAAGTGATCCCCGATGCGCAGCGTACCGCGCTCCACCAGCACCGTGGCCACGGGGCCGCGGCGGCGGTCCATCTGCGATTCGATGATGTGGCCGCGGGCACGCCCTTCCGTGGTCGAGCCCAGTTCCAGCAGTTCCGCCTGCAGGTGGATCATTTCCAGCAGCTGCGGCACGCCATCGCCCGAGACGGCCGAGATGGGCACCATTACCGTGTCGCCGCCGTACTCCTCGGGCACCAGACCGTGTTCCATCAGTTGGCGCTTGATCTTGTCCGGATCGGCGTTGGGCCGGTCCATCTTGTTCATCGCCACCAGGATGGGCACCTCGGCGGCCTGGGCATGCTCGATGGCCTCCACCGTCTGCGGCATCACGCCGTCGTCGGCCGCCACGATGAGCACCACCAGATCGGTCACATTGGCACCACGCCGGCGCAGGGAGGTGAACGCCTCGTGGCCCGGGGTATCCAGGAACACGATGTCGCCCGCGTCGCTCTTCACGTAGTACGCGCCGATGTGCTGCGTGATCCCGCCCGCCTCGCCGGAGGTGATGTGGCTTTTGCGGATGTAGTCCAGCAGCGTGGTCTTGCCATGGTCCACGTGGCCCATGATGGTCACGATGGGCGGCCGCGGAGAAAGCTGGTCTGCGGGGATCTCCTCCTCCTTGATCAGCTCGTCCAGACTCGGGGAGCCCGTGAAGACCTCCAGCGACACGTCGTATTCCGACGCGAGCAATTCCGCGGTGGAGCTGTCCACCGAGTCATTGACCGTGGCCATCGTGCCCAACGCCATCAGCTTGCGCAGCAACTCGGGCGCCTTGACGCCAATGGCGCCGGCCAGATCGGCCACGCGAATGTTGTTGCCGATGCGAATCGCTTTCTGGCGCGGATTGAACGTGTGCTTGGGTTCCTCGGTCATCATCCGCGGGGGAGGCGCACCCTTGCGGCGCCGGGCCCCACCACGCCGCGGTCGCACCCATTCGTCGTCGTCCGCGATATAGTTGGCACCCTTGCGTTCCCGCTTGACGTCGCGCCAGCTTCCACGGGCGGCCTCTTCCACCGGGGCGGCGCCTTCGGGGCGCTTGCGGCCCTTGCGGGGCTCGCGCCAATCCTCGCCCGGCGCTCGTGCACCGGCCTTGGCCGCGTCCACGTCCACCGGCTTGGGCAGGGGAATGCCGATCACGGGTCGCGGCGCCTGCATGCGGCCCACGGCCTGGGTCGACTCGCCATCTTCGGGTGCGGGCGCCCCTTCCTCTCCCTCGGCACCGGCAACCGGCTCGGCAGCCGCGGCCAGGGGGGCTTCGGCACCCTCGGCGGCTACCTGCGCTTCCGGTGCCTCACCGGACGGGCCTTCGGCGGCCTCTTCGGCCTCCTGAGCGCGGCGGGACTTCAGGCGGACCGGGGCCACCTCCTCGCGGGTCTTCTGATCCTCGGGCAGCGGACCTTCCATGCCCAGGGATTCCTTGATCTTGCGCACCTCGCCGGAGCGGCGGGCGGAGATGATGCGGCGCTTGCGCGGGCGGTCCTCCTCCTCTCCCTCGGCTTCCTCTTCCGACGCGGACGGCTGCTCCACGACGCGGCTCACCGGCTCAAGCATCTTGCTCTTGACGTCGGCGATGGTCTTTTGATCCAGGACGTTGAAGTTCCCGTCGACCTTGTAACCGAGCGCTTTCATGCGATCGATCAGGTCTTTGCCTGGAATGTTCAGCTCGCGGGCCAGCTCGAATACTCTCATCACTCCTGATACCTATACGGATTGCGCTCCAGCGCGCCCGGACGCGCCGGGTCCTCCTGTGTTCCTGCTTTGCGTCGCCTATCCAATCACTATGACATAATTGTCCACCTATGTCTCCTGCTGCGGTTCGCGGTCCGCACCGTCCTGCGGCTCCTCCTCGGCGTCATCTGCGGCGGGCGCGGGCGCGGGCTCGGTCGTGCCTTCCGGCGCGGCTTCAGCCTCCGTGACGGCCTCCGCTGCGGGGGATTCCTGCGGCACGGGCTCCTCCGCTGCGGGGGACTCCTCCACCGGCTCCGCCTCTCCAGCGGCCTCCGCTGCGGGGGACTCCTCCACCGGCTCCGCATCGCCGGCGGCACCCACGGCTTCGTCCGCCTGCACCGCTGCCTCGTCGGGCGGCTCCACGGGCGGCACGGGGGCACCCTCCCACGCCATCCTGGCGGCAGCGGCCTGCTCGGGCGGAAGCTCCTGCTCCGGCTTGGGCAGACCGGCGGCGACCTCCTCCGGCCCGGCCGCCTCTGCCGATTCGGCAGCGGCTTCCGATGCTCCCTCCTCGGCAGCTTCTTCCCCGCCGGCTTCCGCGGCAGGCGGCGCAGCGCCCGCTGCTGGCGCCATGCCCATCTGAGCCTGCGAGGCCAGCAGGCTCTGGCGGATCTGCTCTTCCAACGAGGGGCCGGCCTCCTGCGGGCTCATCACGTTGATCTTGTAGCCCAGCAGCTTGGAGGCGAGGCGCACATTCTGCCCGAAGCGACCGATGGCGAGGGAGAGCTGATCGGGCTCCACCTCCACGTCGATCTCCATGTTCTCCTCGTCGATCTTGATGCGCGACAGCTCCGCGGGCGCCAGGGCATTGGCCACGTAGGTGGGCAGGTCCTCGGCATAGTGGATGATGTCGATCTTCTCCCCACGCAGCTCGGAGATGATGGACTGTACCCGCGAGCCGCGCAGACCCACGCACGCGCCCACCGGGTCCACGTCCGGATCGTTGGAGCGCACGGCGATCTTGGCGCGGCGGCCCGGCTCGCGCGCCGCGGTCACGATCTCCACGATGCCGTCGTAGATTTCCGGCACCTCCATCTCGAACAGCTTGGTCAGCAGCGTCGGGTCCGCACGGGAGATCACCAACTGCGAGGGCTCCTTGGGATCGTTGAGCACGTCCAGCAGGATCAGGCGGATGTGGTCGCCGCTGGAATAGCGCTCGTGGGGAATCTGCTCGCGGCGATACAGGATCGCCTCGGTCTGGTTCAACGTGATGAACGTGCGGCCGCGCTCCGTGCGGCTCACCACCCCGTTGAGGATCTCGCCCACGCGATCCTTGAAGGTCTCGTAGATCGTCTCGCGCTCGGCCTCGCGGATCTTCTGGAAGATGAGCTGGCGCGCCGTCTGGGCGATTACCCGGCTCAACTCCTTGTTGTCGATCTCGTACTCCACCTCGTCGCCCGACTCGGCCAGCGAATCCAGCTTGCGAGCCTCGGCGAGGCCGATCTCGTTGTCCGGATCGGTCACCTCCTCCGCCACGATCTTGTAGCGGTAGACCTCCAACTCGCCCGTG
>Ga0209919_1000149_pt1 | contig 36537 bp, 32 predicted proteins | sample SalPon2A_C_D2_MG_FD_185721 | JGI IMG/M metagenome (GOLD analysis project Ga0209919, IMG submission 185721) | Soil microbial communities from South San Francisco under conditions of wetland restoration - Salt Pond MetaG R2A_C_D2_MG (SPAdes)... | ecosystem: Environmental > Terrestrial > Soil >... | reverse complement strand
TGGCAGGATTGATCGCCACAAAAAACATCGATGCTGCCTGATCCGCCATCAAATCTTCCGGCTCACAGACGAGTGTTGATGCTTTTATTTGGCAAAGGGTGAAATACGTGAAAGCAGGTCGTGCCCTTTGATCTTATGCAACACAGCCATACCGACATGCGCGATCAGATAGAGCCAGACCAGATTACCCAGCGCCTCATGCACCTCTTTCATGGTATGAACAAAGCCGCTCATCTGGCCGGTTACTTCATTCATGCCGAAAAACATCGTGCCGCCGGTCGCCGCCATGGCCAGCACCAGCACGAGACCCAGGCCATGCACAGAGCCAGCCAGAGGGCTGTTATCGGCATCCATGTGCAGCTTGCCGGATAACCAGCCGGGCACCTGCTTCAGCTCGTCCATAATGCTCTTGCAGCCGCCGGTTTTAAAATACGGGAACAGATGCCCAAGACCGCCGCCTGCCTTCGTGGTGCTCCAAAGGATATGCAACACGACGATCGCCAGGGCCGCCATGCCAATCCACTCATGCATCTCGAAGAAAGTGACTTCCGCATCAGTACGAACGCGTGGCAACCCATCCACAAGCTTCGGCCGCTTCATGAACTCCTCACTCAGAAGCTGTAGTGGAATGGCAAGAGCCAGGCCAACGTGCAACCAGCGTGTTAAACGATCGTATCCCATATCTTTCTCCTTCCTATCTGATTGTTTGATTAACCGAGCTTGCGGCCGGCCAGAGCTTCCATGCGCAGGCGCAGGGCATTGAGCTTGATAAAGCCGCCTGCATCCTTCTGATCATAAGCGCCCTCATCATCCTCGAAGGTACACAGACGCTCATCAAACAGCGATTCATCGGAACGCCTGCCAACCACGAATACATTGCCCTTGTACAGCTTCACGCGCACATCACCATTCACCATCGCCTGCGAGGCATCGATCATCTGCTGCAGCATGACCCGCTCCGGTGCAAACCAGAAACCGTTATAAACCATCTTGGCATAGCGCGGCATCAGCTCGTCTTTCAGATGCGCCACCTCGCGATCCAGCGTAATTGACTCGATGGCGCGATGCGCCTTCAGCATGATGGTGCCGCCCGGGGTTTCATAGCAACCGCGTGACTTCATGCCCACGAAACGGTTCTCAACAATATCGATACGGCCAACGCCATGCTTGCCACCCAGACGATTCAGCTCTGTCAGCACCTCAGCAGGTTTCATGGCCTTACCGTTGATGGCAACGATATCACCGCCCTGATACTTGAGTTCGATATATTCGGGGGTTGCCGGCGCCTGCTCAGGCGACACGCTCCAGCGCCACATTTCTTCGGACGGCTCGCACCAGGGATCTTCAAGGTCATAACCTTCATAGGAAATGTGCAGCATATTGGCATCCATGGAATACGGCGACTTGGAGCCTTCGCGTTTCCGCTCCACTGGAATGCCATGTTTTGCTGCATAGTTCAGCATATCTTCACGGGAAACCAGACTCCATTCGCGCCATGGAGAAATCACTTTCACATCCGGTTTCAGGGCGTAAAAACCCAGCTCGAATCGAACCTGATCGTTGCCCTTGCCGGTAGCGCCATGCGACACGGCATCTGCTCCCTCGGCATTGGCAATCTCGATCATGCGCTTGGCAATCAATGGCCGGGCAATGGAGGTGCCGAGCAGATATTCGCCTTCATAGATGGCATTGGCACGAAACATCGGGAAGACATAGTCGCGCACGAATTCCTCGCGTAAATCCTCGATATAGATTGATGCGACGCCACCTGCCACAGCCTTGGCGCGGGCATCCTCCACCTCATCGCCCTGCCCGAGATCGGCGGTAAACGTAACCACTTCACAATCGTAGGTTTCCTGCAGCCACTTCAGAATAATGGAGGTGTCCAGACCTCCGGAATAGGCCAGCACGGCCTTGTTGATTTCAGCATGCGACATGTGCGCGTCCTCGTATTTGAAAAATAATCCTGCGCCGGATTGACACCAAAACTTATGGTGAACCAAGCGGGCGGCGCAGACTACACCCGCAAAGGCAGCCTTTCCACGCGGTTATTCTGCTTCCTTGTCGGCCAGCAGGAACTCAAGCAGCGCTTTCTGGGCATGCAGCCGATTTTCCGCCTCATCCCACACCACGGACTGCGGCCCATCAATAACAGAAGCAGCAACCTCCTCACCACGGTGAGCCGGCAGACAGTGCATGAATAGCGCATCAGGATTGGCAAAAGACATCACGCGGGCATCCACCTGAAAACCTGCGAAAGCCTTCTCTCGCTGGGCCTGTTCATCTTCCATGCCCATAGAGGCCCAGACATCGGTGCTTACCAGATCGGCATCCTTAACGGCATCGATCGGATTATCGCAATGTGTGATCTGTGCTCCCACAGCCCTGGCTGCATCCAGAAGACTTTCATCAGGGCAGTAACCGGGAGGGCAGGCGATATTCAAACGATATCCGAATGACACCGCGCCATTGACCCATGAATGGGCCATATTGTTGCCATCGCCGATCCAGGCGACCGTTTTGCCTTCGATGGATCCGCGCTTCTCTTCATATGTAAATACATCGGCAAGAACCTGGCAGGGATGCGTCAAATCGGTCAGGCCGTTGATCACAGGCACGCTCGAATGCTTTGCAAATTCCTGCACGATTTCATGACCATAGGTGCGAATCATGACGCCATCCACCATGCTCGACAGAACGCGCGCTGAATCGGCAATGGGCTCCCCGCGGCCAAGCTGCGTTGTTTCCGAATGCAGAAACAGCGCATGACCACCGAGCTGATACATGCCCACTTCAAAAGATACACGTGTCCGGGTTGATGCCTTGTCAAAGATCATGCCCAGCGTCTTGCCTGCCAGCACATGGTGCGACTTGCCCTGCCTGAGCTTTCTTTTGATCTTGGCCGCCCGTTTCAGGATATGTCTTGCCTCTTCCGGCGTGATATCCAGCAGTGTCAAAAAATGTCTCATTGATTCACCTCGGTGAAAACTTCCTCCAGCACGCCCAATGCTTCATCAATGTCCGCAGCACTCACGTTCAGCGGCGGCAGGATGCGTATAACATCAGGCCCCGCAGCCAGCACAAGCAGACCTGCATCACGACATGCAGTGATGATGGGAGCAACCTCCAGCGAACATGCAAGCCCAAGCAACAAGCCCTGTCCGCGGACCTCATCTATCCAGTCGAAAGATGCGCTCAGGGCAAGCAGACCCTGAAGTAATTGCTCGCCCCTTGCGGCCACATTGAGCAACAGAGATTCCTTTTCCATCACATCAATGACGGTCAATGCAGCCGTACAGGACAGCGGGTTACCACCAAAGGTGGAGCCATGCGTACCCGGCCCGAAAGATGCAGCCACTTTTTCTGTGGCCAGCAACGCTCCGATCGGCACGCCCCCGCCGAGCCCTTTGGCAAGCGTCAGAATATCCGGCTGAATACCGGCATGTTCAAATGCGAACATGGTGCCGGTACGCCCCATACCTGTCTGAATTTCGTCCAGAATCAGCAGAATCCCTTCTTCATCGCACAGCTTGCGCACAGCCTGCAGATATTCGGGATGCGCAATATTAACGCCCCCTTCACCCTGTAGCGGCTCGAGTAAAATCGCTGCTGTATCAGCGCGGATTGCCGCCCGCAAGGCATCAATGTCGTTCAGCGGCACGTGCCCAAACCCCGGAGGAAGTGGATCAAAGCCATGTTTCACCTTGTCCTGGCCGGTAGCAGTCAATGTGCTGAGCAGGCGGCCATGAAAAGAACGGGTTGCGGAAATAATCCCCCGCCGATCGGATCCCTGATCGAAAAAATATTTGCGAGCCAGCTTGATCGCGCCCTCATTAGCTTCTGCCCCGGAGTTACTGAAAAAAACCTCTGCAAGGCCCGACAGGGTTGCCAGTTTTGCTGCCAGCTGTTGCTGCTTCGGGATATGAAAAAGGTTCGAGCAATGCAGCATCGTTGCCACCTGCTCGGAAATCGCCGCAACAAGCTGGGGGTGAGCATGGCCCAGAGTGTTCACCGCAATGCCTGAGATAAAATCAAGATAGGCCTTGCCTGCGTCATCCCAAACCTTGCTGCCCTGACCACGCACCAGCGTCAGGGGAAAGCGGGCATATGTATTCATTAATGCATTCATCCGGCGAAGTGTAAGTGAGGCTTTGCCGATTCGCATCCATTTATGACCGATGGGGTTATAAAGCATGGATGCGGCCATGGAATGAAGTGCCCTGTATCTGCATCAGGTTCGCATGCCCCCGGCAACCACCCGCGCCGGCGTTTGTGTGGCCGCCGGCAACTGCTAGACTGTGGGCATGACATTTCTTACCCGGCCCACGCGCACGCGAATCAAGGTTTGCGGCATCACGCGACTCGAGGATGCCCTGACTGCCTCCCGGCTGGGCGTCGATGCTGTTGGTTTTGTATTTTACCCCAAATCACCGCGCTATATCGATCCGATGCGTGCGGCAGCCATTATCCGGGAGTTGCCGCCATTTGTTTCGGCTGTGGGCCTATTTGTGAATCCCAGCCAGGAGGAAATCAACCGTGTGCTGAATGCCTGCCCGATCGGGGTTTTGCAACTGCATGGCGATGAATCCGCCGAATTCTGTCAGTCGCAGGCGAGAAGGGTCATCAAGGCCGTGCCGGTGCAGAATGCAGCCGATCTGAAAAAGGCCAAGCGTTTCCCATGCCCTGTTCTGCTGGATGCCAAGGCGCCTGCCGGGGTATATGGCGGCACGGGCGAGACTTTCGACTGGTCGTTACTTGAAGGTTTCACCCACGACTATCCGCTGACGCTGGCCGGCGGACTGGACATTGATAATGTGCGCGAAGCGCTTGCCATCCGCCAGTGGTTCGCGCTTGATGTCTCTTCAGGCGTGGAAATGTCGCCGGGCATCAAGGACGCAGAAAAGATGGCGACATTCATTGCCGCAGTGAATGATGCCCAGGGCCACGCAGCTAAATAGCAGCCGATCAACCTCAAGGAGAATTTGTGAGCACATCTTACCCGGATCATATAAGCCTGCATGGCGACATCAGCTATGATTTAAACATCTCCCATGCACCCGATGCCGGCGGCCACTTTGGTCGCTTCGGGGGTCGATTTGCCGCAGAAACGCTGATGCGCCCGCTGAAGGAAATCGAAGATGCGTTTTTTGAGGCATGGCAGGACCCGGCTTTTCACGCTGAGCGCATGGATCTGTTGAAAAATTATGTAGGCAGGGCAACGCCGATGTATCACGCTAGGCGGTTATCGGAGGAAAATGGTGGTGCCCAGATTTATCTGAAGCGTGAAGATCTGAACCACACTGGCGCTCATAAAATAAACAACACCATAGGTCAGGGCCTGCTGGCAAGGCGCATGGGCAAGAAAAAAGTCCTGGCCGAAACGGGTGCCGGTCAGCATGGCGTAGCCACAGCCACAGTAGCAGCGCTATTCGGCATGCAGTGTGATATCTACATGGGCCGTGAAGATGTCGAGAGGCAAATGCCCAACGTTCTGCGCATGCGTCTGCTCGGCGCCAATGTAATTCCGGTTGATTCAGGCACGGCAACCCTGAAGGACGCAGTGAACGAAGCGCTGAGGAACTGGGTCGCTTCCTGTGAGGACACCTTTTACATCTTCGGAACTGCTGCAGGACCACATCCGTTTCCGCTCATGGTACGGCAGTTTCACACTGTAATCGGCCAGGAGGCTCGCGCGCAGATGCTCGAGCAGACCGGCCGCTTGCCGGATGTTGCCATCGCCTGTGTCGGTGGAGGCTCCAACGCCATGGGGATGCTGCATCCATTCCGGGATGATCCGGTGAAACTGGTGGCGGTGGAAGCTGGCGGCCATGGTATTGCCACGGGTGAGCACGCTGCCTCTCTGGCGGCAGGAAAACCCGGCATCCTGCACGGCAACCTGACCTATCTTCTCGAGGACATGGAGGGGCAGATTCAGGGCACGCACAGCATCTCTGCCGGCCTAGATTATCCCGGGGTCGGCCCCGAACTTGCCCAGATGCATGAGGAACAACGCCTGCAGCTCGATTCGGCAACCGATGACGAAGCGCTAGCCGCCTTGCAGCTCCTGACCCGTACCGAAGGCATCATCCCGGCTCTGGAATCCAGCCATGCCTTGGCCGCAGGACTTCGTATCGCCAAAAACATGGACAAGGATCAGATCGTCGCTATCAACCTCTCCGGGCGTGGCGACAAGGACATGAATACCGTCTTCAAATATCTGGGCTGGACGGAGAATGCATCATGAGTCTGCAGAACATACGCTCTGAGCGACTGCGCAAGGTTTTTGAACGATGCAGACTAGAGGGGCGCGCCGCCCTGATTGGCTACCTCACTGCCGGCGACCCTGATAAGGAATCCAGCTTTGATTTGCTGCAAACGCTCGCTACGAAGGTGGACATTCTTGAAATCGGCATGCCGTTTTCCGATCCGATGGCAGATGGCCCCGTTATTCAGGCTGCCAGCGAGCGGGCACTTGCCGCAGGAAGCCACATTGCGGACGTATTTTCACTGACCCGTGCAGTACGTGACGCGCATCCGGATATCGGCATTGTCCTGATGGGCTACGCCAATGTTCCCTATGCCATGGGATTTGACACCTTTGCCGAACGCGCAAAATCGAGCGGTGCCGATGGCGTATTGATTGTCGACATCCCGCCGGAAGAAGGGGGCATCTGCGATGCTCCGCTGGCTGCGCAAGGGCTTGACCGCATTCTGCTTCTTTCTCCGACATCTCCCGATGAACGCATACAGCTTGTATGTTCGAAGGCCACAGGCTTCATTTACTATGTTTCGCTAACCGGTATTACCGGCGCTGACATGGGTGACATGGAGGAAATCCGAGACAAGGTGGAGCATATCAGGGAGCTTGGCAGCCTGCCGGTTTGTGTTGGATTCGGCATCAAAACAGCAGCTCAAGCAGCGCAGGTTGCCAGCTTCTCGGACGGTGTTGTGATCGGCAGCCACTTTGTAAGTCAGATTGCCAGTGCTGCAAATGCTTGTGAGATGAACGCCAGCATGGCAACCTGTGCTAATACCATGCGTCAGGCCGTTGGGTCGGCCGCTGAATAACAGGGAGGGACGAGCTTGAAGATCAAGGTTCTGGGGTGTTATGGCGGACAACTTCTTGGCTTCCACCTGACCTCATTTCTGATCAACGATTCGATCCTGCTGGATGCCGGCTCGCCGACCGAAGCCCTGTCTCTGGAAGAACAGCATAACATTCGCCATATCTGCCTTTCCCACACCCATCTCGACCACATCAAGGATATCGCTTTCCTGGCAGATAACCGCTCGCTGAAGCGATTGGGCGGCACCAAGGAAAATCGCAGCATCACGATTCACAGCCTGCAGGAAAACCTGGATGTCCTGAAACAACATTTCCTCAACGATACCATCTGGCCTGATTTTACCGCCATCCCCAGCCGCGAAGACCCGATTCTGAAATTCAGTCCCATCGAATCCGAAGTTGCCTTTGAAATCGACGGTGTACGCATCACGCCGATCATGGTGAACCATCCGGTTCCCTGCACCGGTTTCCTGCTTGATCAGGGCGGCATGCAATTTATCTATACTGCCGATACGGGCAGTACAGACCGCATTTGGGAAGTAGCCAATGCCCAGCCCAATCTGAAAGGCATTATCATGGACTGCTCATTTCCCAACGCCTATCAGCATCTGGCGGACATCAGCGGTCACCTGACGCCCAACGGCATGATTCAGGAGCTTGAAAAATTTAAAAATCTGAATCAAGTGCCGATTTACCTTTACCACATGAAACCTGAAAGCCTGAACATCATGACTGCCGAGGTGGAGCGCCTGAAGCCATCGCATCTGCGCATGCTGACACAGGTTGACGAACTTCTATTTTAAAACTGGATATAATATGAGCTGGTTTACCCGTCTGATTGAAAGCCCCAAAAGCATTTTGAAGTCCGGCAGTGCCGGTGCTCCGGAAGGCCTGTGGATCAAATGCCCAAGCTGTAGTGAGCCGCTTTACAACAAGGAGTTGCTGCGCGGAGATATGGTCTGTGCCAAGTGCAATCATCACATGCGCATGAGTGCCACGCAACGTGCTGAGCTGTTGTTTGATGCAGGAACCTTCGAAGAACTGGATCGATCACTGCGCTCTCTTGATCCGTTGAGTTTCAAGGACAAGAAGCGCTACAAGGATCGTACCCGGGAAGCTGCCAAAAAGGCAGGTCCTGAGGATGCTGTACGTAATTTCCTCGGCGACATTCAAGGCAGCAAGGTTTGCAGTTCCATCTTCGAGTTCGGCTATATGGGCGGTAGCATGGGCTCGGTTGCCGGAGAAAAAATCGTACTCGGCATGGAACGCGCACTGGAGCACAGATACCCGTATCTTCTGGTCACAGCCTCAGGTGGCGCCCGCATGCAAGAGGGTATCCTTAGCCTGATGCAAATGGCAAAAACATCTTCAACCGTTAACAGGCTCAATAAGGCCAAACTTCCGTTCGTTTGCCTTCTCACCGATCCTACGATGGGAGGCGTTTCAGCCTCTGTAGCCTGGCTGGGGGATGTCGTTATTGCTGAGCCCAATGCACTTATCGGCTTTGCCGGCCCCCGGGTGATACAGGAAACTGTGGGGCAGAAACTTCCCGAAGGTTTCCAGCGTGCAGAGTTCTTGCTTGAACATGGACTCATTGATGACGTCGTTGATCGCCGCGAACTCACCAGTTATCTGGCCACCCTGTTCTCTCACCTGACGCGCCGACCTTATCGTCAGGCCAATTAGCTAACCAACAGCACCCATGACAAAACCGTCAACCATTGAGGCTTGGTTGGCAGAATTAGGACAACCGGCAGCAGACAGGGATTATAAACCCGGGCACGAACGCATGCTTGCTCTGTTGTCGGGCCTTTCTCTGCACAAGCCCCGGCTTCGTATCCGCATTGCAGGCACCAACGGCAAGGGCTCTACCGCCGTCATGCTGGCTGAAGCGCTGGCAGCCAGCGGTCACCGAACCGGCCTGTACACATCGCCGCATATCCACGCCTTTCATGAGCGCATCCGTATCAATGGCACGCCAGTCAGCGATGATGTGCTGCACCAACTTCTGGCCCTTCTCATGCCTAAAGCCAGAGCATGCGGGGCATCCTATTTCGAAGTGGCAACGGCGCTGGCACTGATTCATTTCAGCCAACAGAAGGTGGACATTGAAATTCTTGAGGCGGGAGTGGGGGCACGTCTGGATGCCACGACGGCCGTCCCTGCCGATCTGGCCCTGATCACACCGATCGCTCTGGATCATCAGGCATGGTTGGGAGACAGCCTGACTGAGGTAGCTCGAGAGAAAGCCCATGTTACGCAGGGATGCCGCCTCGCCATCAGTGCTGCACAAACCGATGAAGTTGAGAAAACAATCAGGGCCTTCTGTCATGACATTACCATGCTGGATGCTGATTTGCGCTGGCCGGACCTTGCCATGGCTGGAACACATCAGCAGATCAATGCCGGACTCGCCTTTGCAGCTGTAAATAGCATCCATGAGCAGGGATGGATTGAGATCAACCTGACCAAAGCAGGAGAGGCCATTAAACGCAGCAGGATACCCGGGAGGTTGCAGCACATTCAGGCCGGTATGGCTCATGTTTGGGTGGATGCAGCTCACAATCAACATGCGGTACAGGCATTGTTACCGATTCTTCCTGAACTGGCAGATCCGTTCGACGCTATCTTCGTTTGGACGCGAGAGGATCGCTCTCTGCTGGACTCGCTGGATATGCTCAGGCCCTATGCACGCAGGCTGATAAGCAACGATATTTTCACCCCGGGCCAGGCAGGCGATAGCGCCTCCATATGGCAGCTCCTGCAGGATGCCATACATGCCAGACCGGATGGGTCATTTCTGGTGCTCGGTTCTTTTACAACCGTGGCAGCCATTTTACAGCATCTTGAATCAGCTGATGGAACTGAATGAATTTCAGACCGTGATGGGACCGCAGCCCGCCATGGTTCGGCGTTGACCTAGGCAGGCAACGCCCTGATCAGAGGTTGTTCAATCGAGCGTAAAGCCTTTGACTCCGCGACGCATGCCTACCGGACCTGTGCGGGTCATCTCGATGATGTCAAACTTCCCGAGACGTTCGAGAAAGTCATCCAGCTTGTCGGCCTGACCGGTCAATTCGAGAATAATATAGCTCTCCGGCGCATCCTCGATGATCTTTGCACGGACTTTCTCAGCAACCTTGATAATGGCTGCGTGGGAAGCAGGCTCAGAGTGAAGCTTAACCAGCAGCATTTCCCGTTCCATATGCACCTTGTGGGAAATGTCCTCAACCTTGATCACAGGAATAAGTTTATTGAGCTGTTTTTTGATCTGCTCAATCACATGTTCATCACCGCGCGTCACGAGCGTCATGCGACTGGCCGTCTTATCCAGAATCGGAGCAACATTCAGGCTTTCGATATTATAGCCGCGCGCCGAAAACAGTCCGGCCACGCGCGTCAGCACGCCGAATTCGTTTTCCACCAGAATTGTTATCGTATGCCTCATGCCAACACCATCTCATTCAGCGCCGCGCCTGCCGGCACCATCGGGTAAACGTTTTCCTCTTTGGACACAGCCACATCGACGATCACAAAGCTGTCTTTAACATCGAAAGCCCACTTGAGCCCTGCATCGAGTTCGCTCATTTGATCAATTCGAATTCCGACACCGCCATAGGCTTCCGCCAGCTTGACAAAATCAGGCAATGAATCGAAATAGGAGTGTGAATAGCGCGATTCATAGAACATTTCCTGCCACTGACGAACCATGCCCATATATCCGTTATTCAAAATCACCACAACCAACGGCATATTGTATTGCCGGGCTGTGGAAAATTCCTGAGTACACATCTGAATAGATGCATCTCCGGTAAAAATAACCGTCCGGTCGTCCGGTTTGGCCATGAATGAACCGAGCCCTGCCGGTAAACCATAGCCCATCGTACCCAGACCGCCTGAAGTCAGCCAGCGGTTAGGCTTCTTGAAACCGTAATGCTGTGCAGCCCACATCTGATGCTGACCAACATCGGTCGCCACAATGGCATCGCCATGCGTAATTTCATGCACCTTGCAGATCACCGTCTGCGGCTTGATGACACCATCTTTCGGCTGATCAAAGGCAAGCGAACGCTTCGCACGCCATTCATCAATCTGCTTCCACCAGAGGGATAGGGCGTCGTGGTCCGGTTCAACCTTGCGACGTTTTATTTCGCTTAGCAACTGATCGAGAACGACCGCAACATCACCAACGATAGGCAGGTGCGCATGCACGTTCTTGGAGATTGAGGATGGATCCACATCGATATGAATGATCTTTGCATCCGGTGCAAATGCCTCGATCCGGCCAGTCACGCGGTCATCGAAACGCGAGCCAATAGCAACCAGAAGATCGCAGTGAGAAACCGCCATATTTGCTTCATAGGTGCCGTGCATACCGAGCATGCCGAGAAAGTGTTCGTCATTGTAGGGAATGCCGCCAAGCCCCATCAGCGTGTTGGTGACAGGTGCATGCATGGCCTGCGCAAGCTGCAGCAGAAGTTCGGCACCGCCACTGGAGTTGATCACGCCGCCGCCTGTATAGAATACCGGACGCTGCGCCTGACACATGGCCTTCACGGCCTTCTTGATTTGACCTGGATGACCATGCGTGCTCGGCTTGTAGGAGCGCAATTCAACCTTTTCCGGCCAGATAAACTCGCAGATGTCGTTGCTGACATCCTTCGGAATATCCACAAGGACCGGACCAGGGCGACCTGTTTTGGCAATATGAAAGGCCTGGCGGATAATCAGGGCCAGGTCCTCAACCCGCTTGACGAGAAAATTATGTTTTGTTGCCGAACGGGTGATGCCTACGACATCAGCTTCCTGGAAGGCATCGTTGCCGATCAGGCTGGTTGCCACCTGCCCGGAAAAGCAGACCGTGGGAATTGAATCAGCATAAGAATCGGCAAGCCCTGTGACGGCATTGGTTGCGCCAGGGCCGGAAGTGACCAATGCAACGCCGCACTTGCCGGAAACACGGGCATAGCCGTTCGCGGCATGCAATGCCGCCTGTTCATGGCGCACAAGGATATGCTTGAAATCACTCTGTTTGAAAATGGCGTCGTAAATTGGCAGCACAGCGCCACCCGGGTAGCCGAAAATGGTATCGACATGTTCCCGCTTCAGGCATTCAACAAAAATCTCGGCACCGGTCAGTTTCATAGGCTTCACTTACGCTCGCAGGTTGGTTTTAGCATGGCGACAATCTGACGCCGACAGCATAGCTGTCAAGAAATCTGCGGGAAAACCCTAGTAAAATATGAGGATTCTAAAGGGAGCCTGAAAAAGCCGATTGCTCTCGAAGGGATAGCCCCATCAGAATGGCATCCTCCTGCCAGCCAGCAGCATCGGGTGCATAATATTTTTTGCGCACCCCATTCTCCCTGAACCCGAACTTTGCATACAGCCTTCGAGCAGCATGATTCGATGCCCGAACCTCAAGCAATACGACCGACATAGCTGCCTTACCGCGCAATAGATGAGTGGTTAAATTTGATGCAATACCCTGGCGACGCCGCGCCGGATCCACCGCCACCTGCATGATATGCACCTCATCGAGAATATCCTGACTCAGGATGTAGCCGGCAAGAATCCCCTCATCTTCGCACACGACAAGGTCAAATCCGCTGTCGAGTGCGGCATGCAGTGAGCCGATCGACCATGCCTCACCGAACGCCCTGTGATTGAGCTGAAACACCGCATTCAGATCACCCATGCCACCACGTCGAATTGTCATAGCGGACACGCTCTATACCTATTCAGGCGCGCTCACCTGCTCTTTCCAGCCACATCCCTCAGTGGCACAAACGTGTTCCGTTCCGTTACGCTTGGTCACCTTTTCGGTCACAAAAGGGGCTCCACATTGCGGGCAGGCCTGCGCGACCGGCATATTCCACAATGCCTTTTTGCACTTCGGATATTGCGAACAGGAATAAAACACCTTGCCGCGCCTTGATTTTTTCTCAAGAAAAGTGCCCTTGCCGCAGTCCGGGCAGGCAATGCCGGTATCCTTGGGCTTTTCCAATGGCTGGCTGTTCTTGCATTTTGGATAGCCGGAACAAGCCAGGAATTTCCCGAAACGCCCGACCTTGACCTGCATTGGCTCACCACACAGGTCGCACTTCTGATCCGTCATTTCAGGCTCTACCTGAGCCTCATCCTTGCCGTTCAGTGGCAGGGCGACCTTGCAGTCAGGATAACCGGTACAAGCCAGGAATTTACCATAACGACCTAGCTTGATAGCCATCGGCTTGTCGCATTCAGGACATTTTTCATCAGTTGCCTCAACCGGTCGCGCAGCATCAGCTGCCTTGTCTACGTCGGACTTGAAGGGGCCCCAGAATTCTCGCAATACTGGCTTCCAGTCCGTTTCGCCTCGGGCAATGGCATCCAGTTTGTCTTCAATAGACGCCGTGAAATTCGGGTCGACAATATTACTGAACGATTCAACAAGAAATTTATTAACCCATTCGCCCACATCGGTGGGAACAAAGCGCTTTTTGTCCATTTCAACATATTCGCGCTCGCGCAGCACGTTCAGAATCGAGGCGTAGGTCGAGGGTCGGCCGATACCGTTCGCTTCCAGCTCCTTAACTAGGGTCGCCTCACTAAAGCGTGGCTTGGGTTCGGTAAAATGCTGCTTCGCATCTGCCTTGCCCACCTTGATGACATCACCCGTGGCAAGTGGTGGTAGCAGCTTATCCTTATCAGCATTTCCAGGTTCATCGCTACCCTCAATATACAGGGTCCTGTAGCCCGCAAAGGCAAGTGTTGACCCGGTGGCACGCAGGGTCAACTGCTGTTTTCCGGTTGCTGCCTCAAGATCGGCACTTACCTGATCGAGCACTGCCGCTTCCATCTGCGAGGCTAAAGCACGCTTCCAGATCAACTTGTATAGCTTCCATGCATCTGCATCCAGCACCGTACGCATCACCTCCGGTGTTCGGGCAATGGCTGTAGGGCGGATAGCTTCATGCGCTTCCTGAGCGTTTTTGCTCTTGGTTTTAAACTGGCGCGCCTTGTCAGGCAGGTAGGATGCGCCGAACTCGTCTATGATGTGGGCGCGCATTTCATCAAGCGCCTCCGCTGCCAGCGAGACTGAATCGGTTCGCATATAGGTAATCAGGCCTACCGGCTCACCATCCACCTCGATGCCCTCATACAACTTTTGTGCAATCTGCATGGTTTTGCGCGCTGTAAAACCAAGCTTGCGCGAAGCGTCCATTTGCAGGGTTGTGGTAATGAATGGCGGCGCGGGCTGCTGTCTGGTCTTCTTCTTCTGCACACTCCCCACGGTGAATGCGGCTGATTCAACCTGACGTGCCATCACCTTGGCATTAACACCATCGGTGATGGCGAATTTGCCGAGTTTGTTGCCATCTACAGCATGCAGCTGTGCCGGAAAGGCTTCGCTTCCACTGTTGCAAGTCGCATCGATCGTCCAGAACTCACGTGGCTTGAATTCCCGGATATGCTGCTCACGCTCACAGATCAGTCGCAGAGCGACGGACTGCACCCGTCCGGCAGACAGGCCGCTGCGCACCTTGCGCCACAACAGTGGTGAAAGTGTAAATCCCACCAGATAATCCAGCGCGCTACGCGCCTGTTGAGCATCCACCAGCTTCTGATCCACTTCGCCGGGGTGCAGTATGGCTTCGCCAATCGCTTTTTTGGTGATTTCATGAAATGTGATGCGCTGAACTGTCTTGCCCTCGAGCCTGCCACGCTCCCGCAGCACCTCGGCAACATGCCAGGCAATGGCCTCACCTTCGCGATCCAGATCGCTTGCCAGGATCAAAGTGTCGGCACCTTTCAAAGCCTTGTCGATCGCATCCAGACGCTTCCGTTTGTCATCGATAATCTGGTAAGTGATAGCAAAATCCTGCTGAGGGTCTACTGATCCATCTTTTTTGGGAAATGCGCGCACATGACCATAAGAGGCCAGCACTTTATAGCCTGGGCCAAGATATTTTTCGATGGTTTTCGCTTTGGCGGGAGATTCCACCACGACCACTGCACTCATTTTTTAGGTAACTCCACAGCAAGAAAATAACGACTGCCGGGCAGGCGTTCAACGACGCCCTGCAGCTCAAAGGCGAGCAAGATGGGCGAAAGCTCGGGCATGGTCAACCCGCAAGATTTCGCAATCGCATCCACATGCATGATTTCATGGGCCATGGATCGAAGAATCAGCCCCTCCTGATCAGAAGTCGGCACGCAACTCCGCTTGTTGCTTTTCTGGTCCGCTGTATATGTCTGCCAGCCCATATGCTGCAAGACGCTATCCGCCGATTCAGCCAGAGAGGAACCTTCGCGGATCAGTAAATGACACCCGGCATGATTGCCTGCCAGTACAGAGCCAGGCACAGCCATGACTTCACGCCCATAGTCGCCTGCCTGCCTCGCCGTGATAAGCGAGCCGGATCTAATATCTGCCTCCATCACCAACGTTGCCTGCGTCACTCCAGCTATAATCCGGTTGCGCCGCGGAAAATATTCCGGCCTGGGGGAAATCAGGGTAGAAATTCCGAGACTACGCACCCTTGAACGGATACAGCTTTGATCTGGCGCTGCGGTTCCGCTGTCAAACAGCAAAGCCCGCATCCCAGAACGGCAATAGTCGGTGAGCCCCCATCCAGTGCTCCGCGATGGGCTGCAGAATCAATGCCTGCTGCCATTCCACTAACAATCGCCACGCCTCGCTCAGAGAGATACCGGCACCAACGGCGGGCAGCGCACGCCCTTCGTGCGATGCTTTGTGCGCGCCGACAACTGCCAGCAATCTGTCGTGATTCAGATCGGACACATCGCCGCGCACAAACAGAACAAGAGAAGCATCATCGATAGGCGCAAGCAGCGCCGGCCAGTCGGAATCATCCGGACAGATAATTCCAATATGCTTTTGCCGACATAATGATACAACTGACAATGCAGCGTCCTGATTCTCACCCTGCAGAGATTTGATCAGCTTCGGACCAAGCCCTTCGATATGCTGCAACTGCAGCGCGGAAGGCTCCCATAGAGAACGCACAGAGCCAAAGGCCATGACCAGCTGTCTGCCCATCATCGGGCCAATACCGTGTACCATGGATAGCCGCAGCCATTCTATGGCTGCGGTAGAGATTTGCATCGGGCTTTGCCCGTTGAACCCTGCGCTCAAAAGCGCATCACATTAACGGTTGGCTTGGTTGCGAACCGAATCGCCTTTGTTGATTGGGCTGCTGGATTCCGTGACCAGTGCAATTGAGGCTTCCTGCTGCGGAACCAGCACCAGCAACTTACCTATCCTTTCCTCAGGCAGCCGCACCTGATTACCGGTGACAGTGTCTTTCACTGTGCGCCCCGCCCTGTGAATGGACAAGGCAGTGCCCGCTTTCAGTCCATCTTTCAGCCCAAGGCTGATGCCGACCACCTGATTCTGACCGGCCTCTGCCGCATCATTGCGGATATACAATATATCACCAACCAGATTCCCATCCGGATAACTCGGCACGATGCGGGTATTGATATCCTTCGCGGGCTTCAGGCGATCCCCCCGTGAAATCTCTGCAAATGCATTCAGCACCACGCCGCGGTAGACGCCCTGGGCTTGTGAGGTCACTTCGATCTGCCCGAGGTGGTTGACCAGAATACCGACCACCTTGCCGGTGGCAGGGTCGCGAATCGGATCGCCAGTGCGGAAAATATCGAACACATCGCCATCATTAACAGCCTGATCAAATTTCAAATACAGGCGATCATTAGCTCCATAATTGATACGCTCATCTTCAGAATCGAGGATGTGGCCCACCCCATTGATGGCATCAGGTTGAATCAAATCCTGTCGTCTGAGGGCAGTTAGCAGTTGACTGGTATCAATCGGCGCTTCTAGCCGCTCCACCGGTTTCACAACAACCGTAGGTTGCGGACGCACCTTGGTCAGTCCGCCCTGCTTTTTCTGTGCGGCATCAAACCATATCTCATTGCCGGGATAAATCAGATCGGGGTTTGTAATATAAAGGTTACGCTCCCATATTTTGATCCATTTTTCAGGATCCTTGAAAAAATACTGGGCGATATCCCACAACGTATCACCCTTCTTGACGATATAGGGCTGCGGCAGGTTCGGCTTGATATCATCAGCCGTAACCATCCCCTGAGTATCGAGCGTATCTGCCTGAACCGGAGGTGCGGAGAAAAGCAGCAGGCCGGCCACCACCATAAAGAAAAATTGTTGAAGTTTCATATGAGCCTCCCGGCCTAAGTTATGAATTTAATAAACAATGGCACAATATTATCAACTGCGCAACTGAGATAATTCCTCGCGTTCCTTTCGATCCTTTATTGTGGAAGGCTCACTGCCATCAAGCAATCGACGGATATTCCCGGCATGCCGGAGTATCATCAGACAGGCAAGCACGCCACAGACAGTGAGGCAGGGTATGGAGGCGCCAAGCCCCCAGGCGGCAAGCGGCAAGGACAATCCGGCCAAAATGGAAGCTAGCGACACATAGCCGCTCAGGCGCAATGAGAGCAGCCAGACTGCAAAAGCAATGACTGCCGCCCAGGGCTGCCAGGGGATCATGACCCCAAACATAGTGGCCACGCCCTTGCCCCCCTTGAATTTGAGATAAACCGGAAAGATGTGACCCAGAAATGCAGCCAGTGCGATAGCTGCAATCCACACCTCCGCCCATCCGGTGGTCATAGCAAGAGCGACAGGAACCACCCCTTTTACAATGTCGGCCAACAGGGTCAACACGCCTACGAGTTTGCCACCGGTTCGCATGGCATTGGTTGCACCAATATTTCCCGATCCGTGTTCTCGCGGATCGCGTTTGCTGATTATCCTGGAAAGCAGTAACCCAAATGGGATTGCGCCGAGCAGGTAGGCCGCCAAAATGGCTCCCGTCTGCAGCATCACCAAATCACTCAAATGCCGCCCTTCCGGTAATAGCTACGCGATGTGTTCAACTGTTGTTGCAAAACTTCCGTCGGGGTTGCACAGATATAGCTTGGCAATACGACTTCCAGCTCGGCAGGTTTGCCGAATTTTTTCGGAAAAGCCTCCCCTTCTACAACATTATCATGCCGCAAAAGAACCAATTGATCCGGTGTCAGCGGCGGCGTCGGCAGAAACTGCATGAAAGTAGCCATGATACGGGCAATAAAATCCGGTACAGGTATCAGCACGCGTTTACGCCCCAATTCAGACATCAGAAGTTCAAGCAGCGCCCTGAAAGTATAAACCTTCGGGCCACCCAGCTCGAAGGCTTTTCCCGACACATGCCTGTTACCGATGGAACTCACGAAAGCCCTGGCGACATCCTGAACCCAAACAGGCTGAAAGCGTGTCTCGCCTGAAATCACAGGAAGAACTGGCAATGATTTACTCATCTTCTTGAACTGATTGAAAAAGTTATCTCCTACACCATAGATAATGGATGGTCTGAAAATAGTCCAGTTCAGGCCACTCTGGCGCACAAAACCTTCGGCTTCACCCTTGCTGCGGGCGTATTTGCTGGCCGGAATCTGTCCTGCGCCGAGTGCACTCATGTGCAGATACTGTTTTACCCCGGCACGTTTACATGCGGCCAGCACATGCTCCACCCCATGCACATGGGCAGCCTCAAAATTGTATCGTCCCTTCTCAAACAACAGGCCAACCAGATAAATGACCGTATCGGCCCCTGCAACTGCTTCATCGAGCCCGCGCCCATCGACAACATCAGCCCGCAGCATGCACACCCCTTCAACGGCCAGATCGCGGGCACGCTCCGGATGCCGGCATGCCACTGTCACCTGGTGCCCCTGGCGAATCGCATCCTGTATAATGGCCCGGCCAACAAAACCGCTGCCACCTATAATACAAACATTCCGCCCCATGTTTCCCCCTCATCCCGGATCACCTATTGCAGACTGCTAATCGATTAATTAACTGATATCGAAATCCCATACCATGCATGCAGTGATTTTCAAGGGTCATTATGAAGCGCCTGTCGACAAGGTCAATCCGATCAAAGTATCAATCGGGTATTTTCACAGGCCACCAAGTCGTCTAAGCTGCCTCTGAACAACTTCGTCTCAGGGGTAGGGGGAACAAACCAATGGCATTGAAATTTTTTAATCCTGATCAGGTGGTGGCGGCAGCGCGAAGCGCCTTGCGTCCGCGACTGCTTATCACCATGGCGGCGACCATACTCGGAGCAGTCGTGCTTTTTGGCGTGTTCCAGGTAGATGGCAATAACTTTACATCCATAATCCTCCGCTTTATCGGATGCATCGCCGCACTGCTCTGGCTGCTTTTCGGTCTGACTTCGACAGCCCACCAGATTCATCAATCACAGAAAGGAGAGGAAATTTCCAATCCGCGCCAAGCGGCATGTTTTGCCTGGGATAGGGCCAGTTCCCTGATCATGCTTCCTGTGTGGGGCGCGGGGATCCTGCTTGCACTACTGCTAGCTGAAACAATCATGTTAGCGCTTTCGAATATTCCCGGAATCGGCTTGGTACTTCTTGCCCTGACCGGCGTACCCCTGCTGCTGCTGAATACTGTTGTCGCCGTAGCGCTCCTGCTTGCCCTGTTCAATATTGCAGCACATGTCGTGATCAGTGATGACGATGCAGCCAGCACACGCGATGCTTCCTGGAAATTACTTCGCCAGCGCTGGCCTGAATTGCTGATTTATAATCTGGGTGGCGTATTAGCCACCTGCCTCGTTGCAGCTCTGGTGCTGTCCCCCCTGTGGTTGGGGCTGCAAATCACGCTTGGCCTGATTGATTATGCATCAGCGGGTGCACTGCGGGCAGTTATCGGCTCTATAGGCTTCTGGGGCGGTATTGCCCATCTCGTCGGACTCATCATGCTCGGTGCGCTGCTTGCCGCTATCGCCAGCGTACCGCTCATCACCATCACTCACCTGACCCTCTCCATTCACATGGAACTCAATCAGCCAAAGAAAAAAGCAGTAACCAAAGGCCGTCGAAAGACGGAAGATAGCGCAACTGGTGAAGCCAAGGCTGCTACCCGTCGCCGCAAGGCAACACCGAAAAAGGCCGAATCAACGGATGTAAATACTGGCAAGGCGCGTTCAGAGGAGAGCCCAGGCTTAACATGACCTTCGATACATCGGCTATTGCTTCCCGCACTTCCCTGCCAGAGGCATTATATCGGGTTGAGGCCATTCATGGCGCCAGCCCCGCACAGTGGCATCGAGTAGACGGCGAGTATATTCCCATTACGTATGCACAGCTGGTACAACGGATCCGCCATGTCGCTTCCGGCCTTATCGCTGCTGGTTTCAAGCATGGCGATCGTATTGCCATCCTGATGGAAAATCAGCCTGATTGGGCTGTGGCCGACTACGCCATCCTGAGCATTGGCGCAGTCAGTGTGCCTTTGTACTGTTCATTCCGACCGCAGGACATGGCTTATGTCCTCAATGATTCTGGTGCCGTAGCAGTATTCACCTCCGGCGGAAAACTGTTGCAGAATCTTATGCATGCCATCAACGGTGACACCCACGTCAAGCACGTCTATTCTGTTGAAAGCCTTGATGAGGAAGGCGGTAGCCAGTTGTTGCAACCCATGCGGGAACTCGAAGCCAACCAGATTGCTGATGAAAAACTTTCCGAGCGCTTGGGCAAGGTGGACAGGGATACGCTTGCGACTCTGGTCTATACATCAGGAACAACGGCCAACCCCAAAGGGGTGATGCTGACTCACGGCAACATCCTGACCAACCTCGAATCCGTACCTGCCGTTATTTCGGACCTGAATTCTGGCGACAAAATGTTGTCCTTCTTGCCGCTAGCGCATGCGCTGGAGAGGACAGGCAGCCACTTTCTTCCCTATTCCTTCGGTATCTCGGTTGCTTTTGCCGAACGCCCCGACACCGTTGCTAAAAATCTCACAGAAGCATGTCCAACAATCATGATTGCCGTGCCCCGCATGCTGGAGGTCGTGCGTAACCGCATACTTGGACAAGTTGCCACTCAGCCAGCAATCAGTCGCAAACTATTCCACGCCTTTCTTAAGCTTTCCCATAAGCCTGATCGGGGATGGCTATCGGAGTTCAGCTTCAGACAACTCGATCGACTGGTTGGGGCCAAGGTGCGTGGCCGGTTCGGCGGCCGGTTGCGCGTCATGATCTCAGGGGGGGCGCCACTCAGTATCGAGGTGGCGGAGTTTTTCGAAGCGATGGGGCTGCCTGTTATCGAGGGCTATGGTTTAAGCGAATCTGCCCCGCTGCTATCGGTTAATCCACTTAATGACAGGCGCCTTGGCAGCGTCGGCACCGCGGCCAAAGGCGTAGAGATCAATATTGCCGAAGATGGCGAAATTCTTGCCCGTGGCGCCAACATAATGCCCGGCTACTGGAAGCAGAAACAGGCTACCAAGGAGGCATTGATCGATGGATGGCTGCACACCGGTGACATTGGCCACATCGATGAAGATGGTTACCTGTATGTAACAGATCGCAAGAAAGACATCATCGTAAATTCCGGCGGAGAAAACATCGCACCCCAACGTGTCGAGGCGGTGCTGGTCGCGGATGAGATGATCGAACAGGCACTGGTTTACGGGGACCAGAAGCCTTATCTGGTGGCGCTGATTGTTCCCAATAAAGACGCCTGTATGACGTGGGCCAAAGCAAAAGGCTTGCCAGAGACAGGCTGGGAACACGTCTGCAATTCAGATATTTTGAAAAAGTTTCTGCAGACAAGGATTAACGAAGCCCTCCATCCGCTGAACCAGTTCGAGCAAGTGCGTCGGACGCATCTTCTGCCGCGTCCGTTCACCATTGAAGAGGGGCTTCTGACACCGACCATGAAAATAAAACGCCGCCAAGTTTACAAAAAATACGGCGATATTCTGGAGAGCCTTTACAACTAGCCGGGCTCCGCAAGATCGAACAATCACTTGCGGCAAAAAAATAATCAGTCAGTTATGGCTGGAGAGTCCGACAAGGTGTCATTGGTAATAAGTGGAAGGCAAATGAAAAACCTTGTGCCAATTTCGCTCCCGCTTTTCAGCCAGATTGCGCCACCATGGGAAAGAATAATCTGGCTTGCAGATGAAAGGCCCAAGCCTGTGCCCTTACCCACTTCCTTGGTAGTAAAAAAGGGATTGAATATTCGATCCTTAATATCGTTCGGAATACCGGGGCCGTTATCTTCAATGGCAATCAAACCAGTACTTGGTGTGTTCACAGGGCAGGCGTCTATGTGCGGACATATGGTTTTGCATGCCTGACCTCCTTTGCAAGATTGCTCCACTTTAAAGAAAATTCGCCCCCCCGACTTGTCTTCCAAAGCATCCTTCGCGTTGGCAATCAGGTTCAGAACCGTCTGCTCCAAGTCAGAACGGTTTCCCAGAATGTTGCCAATCGGCGCATCCGGAATATCTGTAACGAACTCAATGTTTGAGGGTAAAATGGATTCGGAGATGCCAATCGTGCTACGCATAGCGTCCCTGAAATCAAATTCTTTCCTCGCATGCGCGTCAGGGTGTGAAATTTTTAATAACTCTCTGACAAGATCAGCCGCTCTTTCAGAAACAGACATGATTTCTGAGAAATAATACCTGACTTTTTCAGATGTTGTTTTGCTTTCACCAAAAAATGCATTTGCGTGAATCGAGGTCAGGTAATTATTAAAGTTGTGGGCAACGCCGCCAACCAAGGTGGCCATCAACTCGCGTTTCTGAGCATTAATCAACGCGCGCTCCAACTCATCCTGCTCACTGATATCAACAAACACTCCGACAAACCCGACATCGCCGGATGGGCCAACAAACTTCCGGATATTCAGACGCTCATGATAGAGTTCTCCACTCTTTCTCTTGTTCCAAAGGGTTCCTCTCCACTTCCCGTTTTCTTCTAGATCATGCCACATCCTTGAATAGAATTCGGAGCCCTGTTTCCCAGATTGCAAAATTGCCGGAGTTTTCCCTTTTACGTCCTGCCAGCTGTATCCGGTGATTGCCTCAAAGGAATTGTTAACGAAAAGAATTTTCCCGGAATTGTCTGTAACCAGTGCCCCCTTTCCAAGGGATGCGAGGGCAGCATGACTTAAGCCATATTTGACCAGAATGGCTTCAATTGAATCAAATCGGTAGCGAAACAACAGGTAAGTAAAAATGGTAACGAGAATGCCAACTATGCCGGCATCCAGAACTAATATCTGGGTTTTAGATAAATGCCCTGCCAAATCGAACCCATATATGAAGGTCATCATTGAACCTTCGACTGCCATAGCTACCAGGCCTACGACTGCCGCAAGGCCGATAACGAATTTGCGTCTAAGCTCCATCCCCATTGACCCACCATCCTCGAACAACATTCTCCCTGATATGATCCAAATCACTTTCTAATGGTAGCTTAAAAAGAAGAAAATGGACAAATTCACTCGGCATATTGTGATGGCTTTTGAAAACACACATGATGTCTCCGCTCTACATCCAGCATTCAGGTCATTCTGGCTTAAGGGAATGCGGCGCCGCTAAATTTCGACTTGAATCAATTCGATGGCATATCCATCAGGATCACTGACAAAGGCGATTACCGTGCTGCCATGCTTCATCGGACCTGGCTCGCGGATCACCTTGCCGCCAACATCTTTGATGCGCTTGCATGTGGCGTAGATATCTTCAACCCCAATGGCGATATGGCCGAAGCCATTGCCTGCATCGTAGCTTTCCGTATCCCAGTTATAGGTTAGTTCGATAACTGCTGCTTCAGACTCAACCTCAAAGCCGACAAAAGCCAGCGTGAATCGACCTTCGGGATAATCCTTGCGGCGCAGGAGGCGCATGCCGAGCACGTCGGTATAAAAACGGATTGAGGAATCAAGATCCCCGACCCGGATCATCGTGTGCAGGATTCGCATGGATTATAAAGTTTTCAGATATGCGATCAGATCGCCCTGTTGCGTTGGGTCGCAGATGCGCAGTGTGGTCATCTTGGTTGTTGCAGCGGGATTGCCGCTGAACGTTTTAACAGCTGCTTTTGAATCACACACCCAGGCGGCGAGATGCTCGGCATCCCAGCTCCAGGTGCCAGCGGTCAGCGCATCACTGTATTTCATATCAGCCATAGATCCAGCCTTACGATTATAAACACCGGCAAGGCCAGGGCCGACCTTCTTCTTGTCGGTAAAATTGTGGCAGGCCTGGCATTTGCGGGAAAGCGCCTTACCCTTGGCAACATCCCCTGTAGCCGCGGCTTGCGGCGCAGAGGTTGCTATCGGCGTGGCTGTAGTGGCAGGTGCGACTGGCTTGGCAGCAGGCGCTACAGATGTGGCGGAAAGCTGTTCGACTACGGCCGCTCGCTTCTCATTTGCCTGACTGACCTGCTCCTGCATGGATTTCGCCGTCGTGGCGACTGCTTCCTTGGTTACTTCCACCGCATTGCTTGCAGCGCCGGTCACCTGTTCAACCTTTTCCTGAACCTGCTTCTGCACCTGTTGCTGCATGGCCGGCTCAGCAGCCTGCGGTGCAGTGGCTGTCGGGCCTGCCTGCTTCACAGCCGGGGCTTCATTGTTCTGGCAGGCAGCCAAAGCCAGAGATATAGCGAGCATCAATAGATATGCTGTTTTCATGGAATCACTCCTTTGTATGCCGATCAAGTTTATCAGTATTTTAAATTTCTTATTCTAACCATAGCCGAGTGGGGAGCTGCCTGCCAGATACATATGTCACAGCGTGCAGAGTTTTCGGGCGCTGTGCGGACGCGGGCGCAAAAAAAGGCGCCCAAATGGACGCCCTTTTTCGTTTCTGTTTCGAATCAGCTTATGCCGCCTGATCCTCGGCACCCTCAGCTGCAGGAGATTCCTCTTCCCTGTCATCGATTACCTGACCGAGTTCTTCGAGAATCTCGGCATCAGCAAAAGATACAGCTGCGGCAGCGTTGGCAGCTTCTTCGGCTGTTGCTGGCCTTTTAGGCGCCATACGAGCCGCCAAACCTGTGCCAGCTGGCAGCAGACGGCCAAGAATGACGTTCTCTTTCAGGCCAACCAGCCAATCCACCTTGCCAGCCAGAGCCGCTTCGGTAATCACGCGCGTTGTTTCCTGGAACGAAGCCGCGGAAATGAACGACTCTGTATTCAGGGATGCCTTGGTAATACCCAGGAGGATCGGCTCAAATGTCGCCGGAGCCTTGCCTTCTGCTTCAAGAGTACGGTTGGTTTCGATCGCCTGCTTGCGCACGACCTGTTCACCAGCCACATAGGTGGATGAACCCGGATCGGTAATCTGAACCTTGCGCATCATCTGACGTGCAATGACTTCGATATGCTTGTCATTAATTTTCACGCCCTGTAGACGATACACTTCCTGGATTTCATCGATCAGGTAGTTTGCAAGCGCTTCGACACCCAGCACTTTCAGAATATCCTGCGGAGCCGGTGAGCCTTCCATCAGACGCTCACCGCGGCGAACACGATCACCTTCCTGGACGTGAATCTGGGAACCCTTTGGAATCTGGTATTCAATCGGATCACTGCCATCGGTCGGCTCGATATACACGCGACGCTTGCCGCGAATATCCTTACCAAAAGATACCACACCATCGGCATCGGCAATAAAGGCCAGATTCTTCGGCTTGCGAGCTTCAAACAACTCAACCACACGCGGCAGGCCGCCCGTAATATCCTTGGTCTTGCCTGCTTCGCGCGGAATACGTGCCAATACATCGCCAGCCTTCACTTCCACGCCCGGATCGACATTCAGAATCGCTCCCGGAGAGAGGAAGTAACGTGCCGGTGTATTCGTTCTCTCAAGAACGATCGGATCGCCTTCCGGATCCTTCGGATCGGTCAGCTGAATCTGCGGACGTAGCGCAGCCTTGCGTGTATCCGACTGCTGGGTAACCACCCGGCTGGAAAGTCCGGTGACTTCGTCGGACTGCTCACGCATGGTGATACCTTCCTCGAGATCGATAAAGCGGATCTTACCATCCACTTCAGCAATCAATGGCATCGTGTAAGGATCCCATTCAGCCAGCTTCTGGCCCGCCTTCACCGCATCACCATGCTTGATCAAAACATGTGCGCCGTACGGGATGCGATGACGCTCAACTTCCTTGCCGCCCGAATTGCTGATAATGACTTCTGTATGCCGGTTGATGACAATATTGGAGCCCTGCGAATCAGCTACGGCAATCATGCTGTCGAGCTTGGCAGTACCGTTGAATTTTGCCTCGATGTGCGCCTGTTCAGCAGCACGGGATGCAGTGCCACCCACGTGGAATGTACGCATGGTCAGCTGGGTTCCGGGCTCACCAATCGACTGCGCAGCAATCACGCCAACAGCTTCGCCTAGGCTTACCGGCGTACCATGAGCCAGATCGCGGCCATAACAGTTAGCACAGACGCCATCCTTGGCTTCACAGGTCAGAACCGAACGAATACGCACGGATTCAACACCTGCATCACCGATCTTGTCGGCCAGTTCTTCATTGACCATCGCTCCAGCCGGAGCGATTTCTTCTCCCGAGATCGGGTCAACCGAAGACTCAAGCAGGATGCGGCCCAGCACACGCTCGGGCAACGGCTCGATCACTTCACCGCCCTCGACAAGCGGCATAAGAGTGACGCCATGTTCGGTGCCGCAATCCTGAATGCGGATCACTGCATCTTGCGCCACATCCACCAGACGACGTGTCAGGTAACCGGAGTTGGCTGTCTTCAATGCCGTATCTGCCAGGCCCTTACGAGCACCATGGGTAGAGATGAAGTATTGCAGAATGGTCAAGCCCTCGCGGAAATTCGAGGTGATCGGGTTTTCAATGATTGAGCCATCCGGCTTGGCCATCAAACCACGCATACCTGCCAGCTGTCGAATCTGCTGCGCCGAGCCTCGGGCTCCTGAATCAGCCATGATGTAGACGGAGTTGAATGTCGGAGTAATTTCCTTCTGTTTGCCATCCGCTGAAACCACTTCTTCGCTGGACAGGTTGTCCATCATGGCCCGCGCCACTTTTTCCGTGGTGTGCGTCCAAAGATCGACCACTTTGTTGTAACGTTCGCCTGCCGTAATCAAACCATCAGAATACTGCTTCTGAACCTTGGTTACTTCGGCTTCTGCCGCTGCCACCAGTGTGTGTTTTGCATCCGGAATCACAACATCGCCAAGGGCAAAGGAAGCGCCAGACTTGGTAGCGTAATGAAAGCCGAACATCTTCAATCGATCGGCCAGCAGCACGGTCGCCTTATTGCCAGACTTGCGATAGCAGTCTTCTATCAAACCGGCCACATCCTTCTTGGTCAGGACGCGGTTGATGCTGTTGAACGCCAACTCTTCCGGCAGAATGGTTGAGAGGATAGCACGACCTACCGTTGTTGCTTCGCGCTTGCCGCGAATACGGCAGTTGATGCGGGCATGCAATTGCACGGCGCCTGCGTCCAGCGCGCGTTGAACTTCTTCTGAGGAAGAAAAAGTCATGCTCTCGCCCTTGGCAAAAGGACGCTCGCGGGTCAGGAAGTAAAGACCCAGAACCATATCCTGAGTCGGCACAATCACCGGCTTGCCAGTCGCAGGAGACAGAACATTGTTAGATGCCATCATGAGCGCACGGGTTTCTGTCTGCGCCTCAATCGACAAGGGTACATGGACAGCCATCTGGTCGCCGTCAAAGTCAGCATTGAATGCTGTACAGACGAGCGGATGCAGCTGAATGGCCTTGCCTTCAATCAGGATAGGCTCAAACGCCTGGATACCCAGACGATGCAGCGTTGGCGCACGGTTCAACATCACCGGGTGCTGATGAATCACTTCAGCCAGAATATCCCAGACTTCGGGAATGCCCTGCTCAACCAGCTTCTTGGCCGCCTTGATGGTATTGGCCAATCCGCGCAGTTCGAGCTTGTTGTAGATAAACGGTTTGAACAGCTCCAGCGCCATCTTCTTGGGCAGGCCACACTGGTGCAGCTTAAGATCAGGACCAACCACAATGACCGAACGTCCGGAATAATCCACACGCTTACCGAGCAGATTCTGACGGAAGCGGCCCTGCTTGCCCTTGATGACATCGGACAGAGACTTCAAAGGACGTCGGCTGCTACCGGTAATCGGCTTGGCACGACGATCATTGTCGAACAACGCATCAACAGATTCCTGCAGCATTCGCTTTTCGTTGCGGGTAATGATCTCAGGCGCATTCAATTCCAGCAGGCGCTTCAGACGATTATTACGGTTGATCACTCGGCGATACAAATCATTCAAATCCGACGTGGCAAAGCGGCCGCCGTCCAATGGCACCAGCGGACGGATTTCAGGCGGCAATACCGGGATCACTTCCAGGATCATCCATTCAGGACGATTGCCCGACTGAAGCATATCCTCGACCGTTGAAAGGCGCTTGGTCAGCTTGGTCAGCTTTGTGACAGCATTGGTCGCCTCAATCTGGGCACGCAGACTTCTGCGCTCTTCGTCCAGATCAATCTTCATGAGCATTTCGCGCAGAGCTTCAGCGCCCATTGCGGCACGGAATTCCTCGCCATATTCCTCGAAGGCCTCGATATACTCTTCTTCGGTCAGAATCTGGAACTGCTCCAGACTTGTCAGGCCCGGATCGAGTACGATGTATGACTCGAAATACAGGATGCGCTCCAGTTCTTTCAAGGTCTTGTCGAGCAGCAAGCCGATACGGGACGGCAGGCTCTTCAGGAACCAAATGTGAGCAACCGGAGCGGCCAGATCGATATGACCCATGCGCTCACGACGAACCTTCGATTGAATCACTTCAACCGAGCATTTTTCACAGACCACGCCGCGATGCTTCAGGCGCTTGTACTTGCCGCACAGGCACTCGTAGTCCTTGATCGGACCGAAGATCTTGGCGCAGAAAAGGCCGTCACGCTCAGGCTTAAAGGTACGATAGTTGATGGTTTCAGGCTTTTTAACCTCGCCGTAAGACCAGGAACGAATTTTCTCCGGGCTGGCAAGACCAACGCGCAGACCATCAAAGTCTTCGATGCTGCTTGGCTTCTGGAACATTCTGAGAAGTTCTTGCATGGCTTATTCTCCTTTGGTCTCTACAGGCTTCTTGACCATGGCAAGGTCAATACCCAGGGCATTCAGTTCTTTCGTCATCACATTGAAGGATTCAGGTATGCCTGCATCGAAATGCATGTCGCCGCGCACAATCGATTCATACATCTTGGTACGTCCCTGAACGTCATCGGATTTCACCGTCAGCATTTCCTGCAACGTGTAGGCTGCGCCGTATGCTTCCAGCGCCCAGACTTCCATTTCACCGAAACGCTGGCCACCGAACTGGGCTTTACCACCCAAAGGCTGCTGTGTTACCAGCGAGTATGGACCGGTTGAACGGGCATGAATCTTTTCGTCAACCAGATGATGCAGCTTGAGAATGTACATCTGGCCAATGGTCACTTCGCGATCAAAAGCTTCGCCGGTGCGGCCATCATACAAAGTTGTCTGCCCACTTGTCGGCAGGTCAGCCAATTCAAGCATGCGATTCAGATTGGCTTCCTTGGCGCCATCGAACACCGGAGTCGCTATCGGCACACCACCCTTCAGATTATGTGTCAACTCCAGCAGTTCATCTTCATTCATTGACTTGATCTGCTTACAAGCGGCTTCGTCTTCCAGATAGATTTCATTCAGATAAGCGCGGATATCAGCTGTTTTGGCCTTCGCCTTAAGCATATCTTCCAAGCGTTTGCCAAGTCCTGCAGCTGCCCACCCCATATGAATTTCGAAAATCTGACCGATATTCATACGTGACGGCACGCCCAGAGGGTTCAGACAGATATCAACCGGGGTGCCATCAGCAGTGAACGGCATATCTTCTTCCGGCACGATCACCGAAATCACACCCTTGTTACCATGACGGCCGGCCATTTTGTCGCCTGGTTGCAGCTTGCGCTTCACGGCCACAAACACCTTAACCACCTTGATAACGCCCGGCTTAAGCTCAGAACCTTCGCGCACCTTGGAAACTTTTTCTTCAAAGCGGGATTCCAGGCGTGCTCGCTCTTTGTCCATGGACTCAAGAATTTCAGCCACGCGTGCGTTGACTGCATCATCAGCCGCCGATACGCCGGTCAGATCACGGAAACTTAGCGCTTCAATGTGTTCCTTCTTGATCTCGTCGCCTTTTTTCAACCCCTTGAACTTGGCTGCTTTCTGACCGACAAGCAGCGCCTGCAAGCGGCTGACTGCGTTGCCTTCCAGAATGCGGCGCTCTTCTTCCTTGTCCGCATACAGCTTTTCAATGTCAGTCTCTTCGATGGCCTTGGCGCGATCATCCTTTTCATCACCGCGGCGGGTGAATACCTGTACGTTCACAACCACGCCTTCTTCGCCCGGCTTCACACGCAATGACGTGTCGCGCACATCGGATGCTTTCTCTCCGAAAATGGCGCGCAGCAACTTTTCTTCCGGTGACAGCTGGGTCTCACCCTTCGGTGTAATCTTGCCGACAAGGATATCACCCTGTTTTACTTCAGCGCCGATAAAGGCAATACCTGAATCATCCAGGTGACGAAGAGCCTCTTCACCGACGTTCGGGATATCACGAGTGATTTCTTCTTCGCCCAGCTTGGTGTCGCGAGCTACCGCTTCGAATTCCTCAATATGGATGGAAGTATAAACATCATCCTTCACGAGCTTTTCTGAAATTACGATAGCATCCTCGAAGTTGTACCCGCGCCATGGCATGAACGCTACCAAGGCATTACGGCCAAGCGCGAGCTCGCCCATATCGGTGCTCGGTCCATCGGCAATAATATCACCCTTACCTACAAGCTCGCCGACCTTCACGAGCGGGCGCTGGTTAAAGCAGGTGTTCTGATTGGAACGGCGATATTTGAACAAGCGATAAATATCAACACCGGGTTCACCTTCAACCTGCTCGTCGTCATGTACCCTTACAACAATACGGCCGCCATCAACGCGCTCAACAATACCGCCACGGCGGGCGATCATGCACACACCCGAATCTCGGGCGACAGGCGCTTCCATGCCGGTTCCCACCAGCGGCTTCTCGGATCTCAGCAGCGGCACCGCCTGACGCATCATGTTCGAACCCATCAGGGCGCGGTTTGCATCGTCATGCTCAAGGAACGGGATCAGACCCGAACAAACCGACACCACCTGAGAAGGTGAAACGTCCATGTAGTTGATGTCTTTCGGCTCCGCCATAATGAATTCGCCATCTTTCCGGCACTGCACTAAATCCACCGTGAAATGATTCTTGTCATCCACCTTGGCGTTTGCCTGAGCAATAATAGGCTTGGCTTCGTCGATGGCTGAGAGGTAAACCACTTCATCGGTCACCTTGCCGTCAATCACCTTGCGATAAGGCGATTCGATAAAACCAAAATCGTTAACCTTGGCATAGGTTGCTAGCGAGTTGATCAGGCCGATGTTCGGACCTTCAGGTGTTTCAATCGGGCACAGCCGTCCGTAATGGGTTGGATGTACGTCACGGACTTCAAAGCCAGCGCGTTCACGTGACAAACCACCGGGGCCAAGTGCTGACAGGCGGCGCTTGTGTGTCACTTCTGAAAGCGGGTTGGTCTGGTCCATAAACTGGGACAGCTGGGAAGATCCGAAAAACTCCTTCACTGAAGCAATCAACGGCTTCGCATTCACGAGGTCCGATGGCATCATTTCAGTCAGATCTCCAGAGCTAAGACGCTCACGGATTGCGCGCTCCATACGAATCAGGCCAACGCGAATCTGGTTTTCGAGAAGCTCGCCAACCGAACGCAGGCGGCGGTTGCCCAGGTGATCGATATCATCTACTTCACCGATACCGTCACGCAGACCAAGCAGCGTATCAACGGTCATCAGGATATCTTCTATGCGTAGTGTGCCCTGATCCAGCTGTACGTCATCATTGCTGATGCCGAGACGGCTATTCAGCTTCATACGGCCTACGCGGGACAGATCATATCGGGCCGCATCGTAAAACATGGATTCAAACAGTGATTTGGCTGTTTCCACCGTCGGTGGCTCACCGGGGCGCATCATGCGGTAGATCTCAACCTGCGCCTCTTCCTTGGACTGCACGGTATCGAGTCGGAGGGTATCAGCCAGCCAAGGGCCGCGAATGGACGAATCAACCAGCAGGCACTCGAATTCCTTGATATCGGCACCCTGCAGGGCTGAGATGGATTCCTCGGTCAACTCGTGATTGTGATCAAGCAGAATCTCACCGCCGGCAATCACAATCGGCTCAGCGGTTACTTCGCCGACCACGGATTCCATCGGCACATCAATCCAGTCTACCTTCGCCTCAACCAATCGCTTGATTGCGAGCTTGGTAAATTTCTTACCCTCGGCAACGATATCCTTGCCGCCCACCTTAATATTACAAACAGCTCGGGTGCCTTCAAAGAGCTCGGGAACAAATTTAACCTGCACGCCATTCTTGCTGAAACGATACGTGCGGCGCTGATAAAAGCGATTCAGGATGTCCTGTGTCGAAAGACCAAGAGCTTTCAGCAAAATGCCGGCAGGCATCTTGCGACGCAGGTCAATACGGAAGTACAACTTGTCCTTGGCATCGAATTCAAAATCCAGCCAAGAGCCGCGATACGGAATCACGCGGGCTTTAAACAGAAACTTGCCTGAAGCATGCGTCTTGCCACGGTCGTGATCGAAGAACACGCCAGGAGAACGATGCATCTGGGATACAATGGCTCGCTCGGTGCCGTTGATAATGAAAGAGCCATATTCAGTCATGCTTGGGATTTCGCCCATATAAACAGACTGGTCACGGACTTCGCGAACCTTGCGGCTACCTCTCTTTTCGCCTTCGGTCTCAAAAATCTTCAGGCGCAGCTTGACCTTCACCGGCAGCGCATAGGTCAAATCGCGGCGGCGGCACTCATCCTGATCGTAACGCGGAGGACTATATTCCAGTCCTTCGAAATTCAGCTCTGCATTACCCGCATAATCACGGACCGGAAACACCATGCGGAATACAGTCGAAAGGCGGGAATCATTCACCGCTTCGCCGTAACCGACAAATTCGTGATAGGAAGTGGTCTGGAGATCCAGCATATTCGGCATGCTGATCGGGGCATGGATGCTGCCAAAATTCTTACGGATACGTTTCATAGATGCTTGTATGGCCATTGTAACCTCTACCGTTGGACAGATTTCAAAACTTTAAAGCGAAAAAGGGCAATCCCCGGCAGCATTTGCTGCCGGGGATTTCCCCAAACGTTTACTTATGCAAACGCGTGTACAAGTGCGTTATTATTTCAGCTCTACGCTTGCGCCAGCCTCTTCCAGCTTGGCCTTCAGCTCTTCAGCTTCAGCCTTGGCTGCGCCTTCTTTCACTGCCTTAGGTGCGCCTTCAACAAGATCCTTTGCTTCTTTCAGGCCAAGACCGGTGATTTCGCGAACAGCCTTGATCACCTGGATCTTCTTGTCGCCAGCGCCGGTCAGGATTACGTCGAAGTCGGTCTTTTCTTCTGCTGCAGCGGCTTCACCACCGGCAGCAGGGCCGGCTGCGACAGCCACAGGTGCAGCTGCAGATACGCCAAACTTTTCTTCCAGTGCGGAAACGAGTTCGGACAGTTCGAGGACGGTCATGCTCTCGATTGCTTCAATAAGTTGATCTTTGGATAGTGCTTTAGTCATTTTATTAGCTCCTCTTGCTTAAGTTTATTAAGTTATAGATAAATGTTTATGCGGTTTCTTTCTGGTCGCGAATGGCTGCCAGCGTGCGGACGAACGAAGCCGGAACTTCGGCCAATGTACGGACAAATCCGCTAATTGGTGACTGCATGCTGCCAAGCATCTTGGCCAACAGAACTTCGCGTGATGGCAGTGATGCCAGAGCGGTGATGCCCTTAACGTCCACCAGTTTGCCGCCGAGAATTCCACCCTTCACCTCAAGCGCTTTATGCGTCTTGGCGAAATCGGTAAAGGCCTTGGCCATACCGACTGGATCTGTGCCATATGCAATGGCTACAGGACCGGTGAAAAGAGCTTCTGCCGCTTTAAAGTCGGTACCTTCTGCTGCTCGACGCGCCAAGGTGTTTTTTACCACCTGTAGCGATACATCGGCCTGGTGCAGGCGGCGCCTCAGGTCTCCCATTTGGGAAACCGTCAAGCCGCGATATTCCGCAACCACACCAGCATTAGATTCCAACCAGGCGGAGTGAAGGCCCTCGACAACGCGTTGTTTGTCTTGTTTATTCACATTTACCCCCTTGCTTATTCGACCCGCGCAAGTGAGCTTGCACTCCATCTATGCAGGATGTTTCCTGATTAAGCCGCACCTTGCGGTTTGGCTCCTGCAGTCTTGGACGGATCGTTATTTTCGACATCCGGTTTCTTGCGAAACCCTCTGTCGATTCTTTCCATAATGATGGCCTTGCCATCCATGTGCTTATGGTTTGCACAACCGTCAGGCGGCTTTCGCCGCCCTTCAGTAATTACAGCGAGGTTTCGTCTACCTTGACGCCTGCACCCATCGTTGAAGAGATGGATACACGCTGCATGTAGCGGCCTTTGGATGCGGAAGGCTTCAGGCGGTTTAGCTCGCCCAGAAGCGCTTCAATGTTTTCAGCCAGCTTGGTCGCATCAAACGAACGACGGCCCACAGGAGCGTGAACAACGCCCGCCTTGTCAGCGCGAACCTCAATCTGACCGGACTTGATCGCAGTCACGGCCTTGGTTACATCCATGGTTACGGTTCCAAGCTTAGGATTCGGCATCAGGCCACGAGGGCCCAGAACACGGCCCAGTTTACCAACCTGAGCCATCATGTCGGGCGTGGCCACAACACGATCAAAATCCATGAAGCCTTCAAGGACCTTTTCAACTAGGTCGTCTGCGCCAACGATGTCCGCACCGGCAGCTGTCGCCTCTTCAGCCTTTGGACCCTTGGCAAAGACTGCAACACGAACCGTTTTGCCGGTTCCGTTCGGCAGCGCGATTGAGCCACGCACCATCTGATCTGCATGTCGTGGATCAATGCCAAGCTTGATTGCCATATCAATGGACTCATCAAACTTCGTGGTAGGCTGAGCCAAAATTGCCTTGATAGCCTCGTCCAGGCTTACCGCTTCCTTGGGAGTCACCTCAAGGCAAGCTTTCATACGTTTGCTAAATTTCGCCATGATTATCCCCTTAACCCTTTACTTCCAGGCCCATGGAACGGGCCGTGCCTTCGACAATGCTCATGGCGGATTCAACGTCATAGCAATTCAAATCAGGCATCTTGGTTTCTGCGATTTCACGCACTTGAGCACTGCTGACCGAACCAACTTTTTTCTTGTTCGGTTCGCCGCTGCCCTTTGCAATCTTGGCAGCTTTTTTCAGCAAAATAGATGCGGGTGGGGTTTTAATAATAAAGTCAAACGAACGGTCTTTATAAACGCTGATAACAACCGGCAACGTCAGACCTTTTTCCATTTCCTGCGTTTTGGCATTGAATGCCTTGCAGAATTCCATGATGTTCACGCCCGCCTGACCCAGAGCCGGGCCGACAGGTGGTGCTGGGTTGGCGGAGCCCGCCGGGACCTGCAGCTTAACGAGTTTTGTTACTTCCTTAGCCATATTATCTCCATCCGGCTTCCGGCTTCCTGCCTTCGACCTTTATTCGCATGCCGCCTCTGGCGACTCTGCTCCCGCGCAATGCGGTATCTCTCACATCCTGTGAAAGAGTTTGCCCAGCTTCACTTTGCTTTACAGGGCTAAATCCAATCAGCCCTTTTCCACCTGGATAAAGTCCAGCTCCACCGGGGTCGGGCGACCAAAAATTGATACGCTCACCTTCAACTTAGCCTTGTCTGCAAGAACCTCTTCCACCAGCCCGTTAAACGAGGCAAACGGTCCATCAACAACACGCACTGAATCGCCGACATCAAACATGACCTTCGGCTTCGGCCGCTCAATACCTTCCTCAATCTGACGAACGAGCGCGTCCACTTCGCTCTGAGGCATCGGACGGGGCTTGTTGCCAGCTCCGAGGAATCCACTGACCTGACGTGTGCTTTTAACCACATGCCAGGTTTCATCGTTCAATTCCATCTCAACCAGAATATAACCTGGGAAGAATTTCCGCTGCGAGGTCACTTTCTGACCATCCTTCAGCTCAACCACTTCTTCCCGGGGCACCAGAATCTTGCCAAAACTGTCGGCTAGGCCTGCGCGCTCGGCATTCTCGCGCAGCATATGCTCGACTTTATCCTCATAGTTCGAATAGACCTGAACTACATACCAATGCTTCGCCATCAGATCACCTTCTGTACGAGCCAGCTTAGTAATGAATCGGTCAACCACAGAAAAAGCGCAATAAAGATCACCATCACAAACACCATCAAAGATGCCTGCATGGTTTCCCGCCGATCTGGCCACGTGACCTTCTTGGCTTCCACCTTCACTTCGCTTATAAATTTCCGCATGTCGGCAACGCGACTCATACACAGCTCCTGTTCATCATACACATTTTATTTAACTGGCAGGCCAGGAGGGACTCGAACCCCCAACCCCCGGTTTTGGAGACCGGTGCTCTACC
>Ga0209919_1000148_pt1 | contig 36641 bp, 26 predicted proteins | sample SalPon2A_C_D2_MG_FD_185721 | JGI IMG/M metagenome (GOLD analysis project Ga0209919, IMG submission 185721) | Soil microbial communities from South San Francisco under conditions of wetland restoration - Salt Pond MetaG R2A_C_D2_MG (SPAdes)... | ecosystem: Environmental > Terrestrial > Soil >... | reverse complement strand
CTCCGTAAACCAGCTTGGGAAATACAAACATAAAAAAAATATAATTTTTGTAGCTCCTTTAAATTCAGGATCTCACACTTCAGAATTCCTCCACTCGGTGGTTGATTCGACAGTTAGAACTAAAATGTTGACAGACAGTAACCTTGTTGTTAGTAAATATGATCTTTGGGCAAAAGGTCAGCTTGTTATGGTCTTATCAGCTCCCAAAATGAATCAATTGATTGGAAAAATTAATCGTAACTCGGATGATTTGCTCTATGCATTTCAGAAAATTTCGGATAAAAGATTATTTGCAAGTCTCTATAACTCGAGATATGAACAAAAAGATGTTGAAGGTAAATTCCTTAAAAAATACGGATGGATAATTTATGTGCAGGCGGATTTTAAAGTCGCTAGGGATGACTCTACCGATAATTTTGTATGGCTGCGACGTTCACCCGGCGGCAGTATGGAAAGATGGATATTTGTTCACTGGATTAATAACGCAAGTCCCGCTTATCTAAATGCTGATTCTGTAAGAGCAATAAGAAACAGAGAAACAAAGAAATTTTATCAAACTGCTGATGATTCAGGATATGTTGTAATAGCAGATGATTATTATACTACAAACGAAGTTAATTTTAATGGGAGATATGCTCTGCTAACCCAGGGGCTATGGGACCTTAATATAAAAGGAATGGGCGGGCCATTTGTCAATTATACTTTTTATGACGAACATTCACACAGAATTTATATGCTTGATGGTTCAGTGTTCGCGCCCAAATATTACAAGCGTAACCTGATCCAGCAAATGGATGTAACCCTGCAGTCATTTACGACCGGTGATAAACTTTCAAAGGATAGAAAAGAAGATCTGCTTGATGCCGCTGAAGATTAAACTATTTACCAAGCGCTGCTTCTAATCCGGTTGGAATTATGTAGTCAGGTAAACCAGATTTAATTTTCTTGACATATTTTCTCGCTTTTTCTACCTTATCGAATTGTAATTCATAAAGTGCTCTTCTTGTAAGCATTCCGCCTATGAAATTTTCAATCATTAAGACGTATCTGTCTTTTTTATCAGGCAGTCTTAGCTTAAAATCCGGAAGTGGTGCCGGATAATACTTATTATCTTTTACAACCCTGAAAAGAAGTAAATCCGGTACGAGAGTGTAACCATCCGGTAAAACAAATTGACCTTTTTGCATTTCATTTTCAAAAATCTCAGGGGCAATGTATATACTGTATCTGTCAAAATTTGTTGATACAAGATCACTCATTACAGCCCGGTAATCTGTCTCTAAAATTGAAGGATTAAATTTTTCTTCTCTTTCAAATGGTTTAACATCTTCCAGGAAATTATTTACTTCGGGTCTCATTCTGGCCAGGAGATCAGGATGATCGGTATTCAGTTGATGATAGTACCAGGATCGTCTGAGTAATTCTTTATCTACAACCTTTACGTCTTTTCTGAAATTTTCAACTAGCTGGAAATAGTAGGAGGGGGACACGAGATAATCCCACTGGTAACTTAAAATAAGAGAATTATGATCTACACTTCCAATAACTGCTTTTGTATAATCTTCAAATGCGTAATTATCATTTTGGTTAACCTTGCCGAAAGTTAAATAAAAGTGGCCGGCAAAAATTAAAACCAGAATAGTTACCGAAATATTGTACGAAAACTTTTGTTTTTTAAGAAACCTTAATATTGTTATTATGCCAAATACTGAAAAAAAAGAAAGCGTTATATAAGCAAGCAGAAAATACGAATCGATATCAACAATATCATAATTTATAGAATAAAGTACGGTAGTAATAAAGGTAACGAGCAGAAACAGGCCTATCTTTTTAGATTTTTTGATTGCAGAAAATATTCCGGCCAAAATAAATAAAATGGAAAAAGTAAATTCGGCCGGAAGTTCATTAATAAAATAAACAAGTTGTTTTTTTGCAGCTTCCGTTGAAGAAAAAAGCCAAACCTGATATTGCTTACCGGAAATATGCCTTAAGATTCTCTCAAAATCTATCGGGTTTCCCCAATTCAGATTTGGACTTTGGGCGGCCCTTATTGGTAAATATGAATAAAACAATAATAAAACAGGTATGAAAACAAAAAGCATTATTATAATCTGCTTTATACTTCTTTTATTAAATTTATATTTTGAAAAATAAAGATACGCTGTTCCCGGTAAAATCAATATGCTTGTCATGTGGTTTGAAAAGCAAAGTGCAAGTACGAACGCGAAAATAATCCAGTCTGATTTTAAGAAATTAATTCCTTCCTGTTTCAATGAGAAAAAACTTTTTAACAAAAATAAAATAGCCAGGCAAAATAAAAATACCTGCATAGAGTATACTTCAACAGAAGTACTTTGAAACCAGAAGGTTTTACTAAATGCTAATACCATACCTCCGGCGATAGAGGAAATTATGGTTTCAAATTCAGTAAAGGCTCTTACATTCTTTTGGGGAAAAGTCGTTTTCTTTTTTTTCACCTTTTTCATTTTGGATGCTTGGTTTGAAATAATATAAATATTATCCAAAATAAATTTGGATGTGTATGTAAAAATTCCAACTGCGAGACTACACCAGATAGCCGCAAGAATATTTACTTGAAAAATTGTGGTAAACGGCAATGGGATTTTCGAAAATATATATCCGGCTAATGTGAACAGCGGGTATCCGGTTGGATGTGCAATTCCAAGGGTTGCCTGCACAGTGGCCAGTTCTCCGGAATCAATTTCAACCACTGATGGAGCAAGTGTAATAAGGTAAATAATAAAAACAAATAAACCCGTAAATACCGGGAAATTCTTCTTTAAGAATCTCATTTTATTCTCTGGAAATATATTTTTCAAATAAATTCTGGTTAATCCGGGTAAAGTTCGTTAATTCTTTTAAAAAATCTTTTCCGCTCTTAAAGCCTAAAAGATTTGATAATTGCAATACCTTTTTATCATCAAGAATAATTGAAGAAGTGGCGGAATCAAATAATATCTGGGAAGCAAATAAAATGGTTTTCAGGAAATGATAGCTGGAGATTAATTTATTTTGATCGCCAAACCCGGATATATTTTCAGCGAAGTAACCTAATATCGTTTTGCTGTTAGAGCCTATCAACTTCTTAAAGGCATCATGATTTATTAGCATCAAAAATTGCAGAGTAAATTCAATATCCGCCAGGCCGCCTTTGCTTTTCTTTATGTTAAAGCGTTCGACTAAACCGGATAGATCTGACGGATAAAGCTTTTTCCGCATTTCGTAGATGTCGTTAAGCAAAATATCTTTATCAAAATCTACTATTTTAGATTTAATGGATTTTACAAGTCGGTTGTGCAAAGTTTTATTGCCAGCAACAAATTTTAATTTACAAAATGATTGAAACTCCCATGTCCTGGCCCTGTTTGTTATATAATTTTCATAAGCCGCAATATTCCACACAAGCTGACTGCTTTTGCCTTCGGGGCGGAGCCTGCAATCAACTTCAAACGGGAAGAGCTCGTTTTTCAATTGTTGCAGAAATTGCTGAAATAGTTTCTCTTCTTTTCCTGTGGACCTGGTTTTTTTTGTAATGAAAATCAAATCAATATCGGATGCAAATGTCATTTCGCGGGACCCAAAACTACCAAGAGCTGAAATTAGAAAATCCTTTGAATCTTCTGCTCCAAAACTCTCACTAAATTTTATTTTTATTTTTTCGTTTATGAAACTGCTTAATAATCGTGATGCTTTCGGAATAGATATAATTTTTAATGTTATTTGAACAGATATGTAGAATAAAATTTCCTTCGTCCTTATTTCTCTTAATTTATTTACAGAAAGTTTTTCAAAAGCTTTTTTGCTGAGAAAAGTTTCCCGTAGTGTTTTGTCTTCAGAAAAAAGGTTTACTGATCTTTGTGAATTCTCGCATAATTTCAGAAAAGAATTGAAAAATTTCTTATCAGAAAATTCAGCGTACCATATAGAGGGGAAACTGGCATTACTGATAATCCGTGCAAAGTTTTCCACAATAATATCAGGATTTGCAGATTCATTAAGGTATTGAATAAGGAATGGCTCAATTTTTAAATAACTATCAATGGATTTTTTATCAAATTGCTTGTGGCCCAAAAGTCCTTTCCCTTCTCGTAAATAAACAAGGTTTTTCCTTGATTTTACCGGATTAGAAAAATTCACACTACTTATTATTTCTTTTTTCTCTTTTTTGCTGTTATTGCCTAAAATAGAATTATAAATGGTTAAAACTGACTTTCTGTATTCAGTAACTTTTTGTTGAAACTTTAATTCAGACGAAAAGCCAAGAAAAAAACTGAGCTTTTTGATTTGAACTTTTCCACTCGGAATAGTATGGGTTTGCGTATCATTCATTAATTGCAGGTAATGTTCAATCTTCCTGTAAAAAATGTATGCAGCAGTTAAGGCTTTTGCTTCTTTATCTGTGAATAAATTTTTCAGTTTTAATTTTTCAATCGCTTCAAGAGTATTGGGGGTTTGTAAATCGGTATATCGGCCTCCATTTAATAATTGTAAAGCCTGAACAGAAAACTCTATATTTCTGATGCCGCCTGAGCTTAATTTAATATTTCCTTCATCTTCCAGATTTTTTTCAATAGCTTCCTTCATTTTTCTTATTTGTTCAAGTGGGGAATAGGTAAAATTAGAAGGGTAAATAAAGTGAGAAATATAATTGTAGAATTTTGAATAAAGTTTTTGATCTCCGGTGACAAAATTTCCTTTGATGAGCATTTGTCTCTCCCAATCCTCGCCCCGGCTTTCATAATAATCAGCATAGCTGGCAAAGGTATTGCAGAGAGGCGAATTCTTCCCATCCGGTCTGAGTCTTAAATCTACCCGGTAAATATATCCGGCTCCAGTTATCGTGGTTGATGTTTCAATGAAAAGCAGGATAACTTCACTTAGGAAATCCTGGTAGTCTTTTTTGCCTTTGATTTTTCTATTTGTATCAAATAATACTATCAAGTCAATATCAGAACTGTAATTAAGTTCATCGCCCCCAAGCTTTCCGAGCGATATAACGCAATAACTATTGTTTATTTTGCTCAGACCGTACTTATTCAATATTTGGTTGTAGCAAATTCCAAAAAGATTTGCAGTTATAGATTTTGCCAGGACTGAAAGTTCTTCTGTAACGGAACGTAAATCTTCTAAGTTCAGAATATCTTTTAACCCGATTCTTAAAATTTCTTTTCTTTTTAATGCCCTTAAGAAATTAATCTTTGCATTAAATGTTTTATAAGATTTCAGTTTAGCTGCAATTGAACTGCTGAAATCATCAAAAACAATTTTGGATTTTAGATTAGAGGGATTTACGATCCAGTAAAAATATTCAGGATCTCTTACTAAAATATCGGTAAGATAATTGCTGCTTACAGATATTGAAACTAGAATTTCGATGTAATGCGGATATTTAATGCTTTCTTCAAGAAAGGATATCTTATTATACATCCCAAGGATTATGCGGAGTAAATTTGCTTCTGCGGTACGATCGAAATAATATTTCCTGATTTCTGTTTCAACAAGAAAGAAAAATTTGTCAAGTTGTTCGGGACTAAAATAACCGGCAGAAATCTCGATTATATTTATTAGAAAATCATTCGATAATTTCGGATTATTTTTCACTGGCTGAAAGGTTTATTTTTGTGAGATAATCTAATAGTTAATTGAATTTGATGATGAAAATTTAACTTTAATTTAATACAAATTACACAGGGTATGCGAAAAAGATAAGGATTTTATACTAAGCTTGCTATAGCATTAAGAATCGGAATCTCACATTATTTTCTTGGTGAAGAAACCGACAATGTCGGGAGCTTACTTCTGACAATAGATTTTAATCAGGGTTTTAATGATATGCCCGGCAACAGTAAAAAACCGAGATTTTCATTAGGTATTGATTGGAAGCCTATGGAGTGGATTCCTTATTTAAGATTTGGGATTTCAGTTGGTGGTGAGAATGGTTTTAATTGGGCTTTTGGTCCTGGTATAGATGCCGGACTAATCGATTTTAACATTGCTACTTCAAATATGGAAACTTTTGTGGCTCCCAATTATGCCAAACAGGTTTCAGTTTCATTTAGTTCTAGATGGAAGTTTTAATTATTGTCTGACCCTGGGCAAATTAACTAAAGCCGCAATTAGGAATAGAAGATTTGCTGCCCACGCAGTAAGTAAGGGATCAAGCGCACCGTTCTTTCCAAATGCCTGACTTACTTTCATAAAAACCAGGTAAATAAAAGTAGCCAAAATATTAAATCCAATCTGCCCGGCAACAGTTCCTTTTCTTTTATTTGCTGAAATTGTTAAACCAAATAAAACAACAATTAAACTTGCCATCGGGAAAGAAAATCTCGAATAATATTCAATCTTGGCGCTTGTTGGATCACTACCTGTGCGTTTTTGAGTGGCTATCAAATCCTTTAATTCGGATAAATTCATATCTTCGGGCCTCTGCTGTTTTTTTGCAAGATCACGCGGATTAAAATTTAGATTGTTAATTTTTCTCTTTTTAAAATAATCAGCCTTTTGGCTATCTGCGTAGAAAGTTCTGGCAATTCCATTGTAAGCTGTCCAATCTTGTTTTGTAGAATCGTAAACCATTTTTATCGCATCAATTCTTGATACCATTTTAGTAGGGTCATTTTTTGCAAAATTTTGTATGCTAATTCTGTTAGCCTGATTTCTGCTGTCATCGAAATAAGAAATATTTACAATACGTGTTTTAGAATCCTGAAAGAATAAATTGTTTTCACCGTAATACTGGCGCCGATTCAGATATTTCATCCCAATATCCCTTTTTGTCTGGTTTGCCTTCGGTACAACATAACCTGAAAAATATATTGAGAACATGCTTATAAAAAAGGTAGTAATAAGAAAAGGCAGCATAAATCTGTATATGCTAACACCGCTGGCTTTTATTGCTGTTAATTCACTCAGGTTTGATGCTTTGCCTATTGTAAAAAGAGCCCCAAAAAGTACTGCAACCGGGGTCATCATTTTTATCATTTCCGGCATGAAAACCAGGTAATAATGAAAAACTATGTGGTAGGGAACATTTTGATCAATAAAATCGTCCAGATTTTCCATCACATCAATTATTACAAACAAAAATGAAAAAGCGAATATGCCAAAAAATATTGTCTGTAAATATTGCTTAATTAAATAGCGGTCAAGAATTTTCATAATCTTCTTCTTCAGTAAGCCACTGTTTTGGAATAAATCTTTTGAGTGATGAAAAATTTATTGTAACTGTTTCACGGACTGTTTTAATCGTAAGAATAGTTCCTGCAATTCCAATCAATATATTTGCCGCCCACATTCCGAAAAATGGAGGCAACATGTTTCGGTTACCAAGTTTTTCTCCTCCTATAAGAAACGCCCAATATAACAGAAAGAAAAACAAGCTGATACTGGCCGCAACTCCAAATCCACCTTTTCTTACCATAACTCCAAGCGGTGCACCAATCAGCACAAAAATAATACACGCAAACGGGAGGGCATATTTTTTATAAACTTCTACCCAGTAACTGTTAATCTGATCCTGATTAAATTCCACTCTTTGAGTATTAGATCTGATAATGTTTTTGATAGTCTTTAATTTTTCTATTGCCGATAAATATATCGCATCTTTTTGTTTACTTTTCGGGACAGAAGCTGTAACATAAGAAGCAGAATCGAGTGTTAAATATCTTTTTGTCTGCTTAGCCAATGTATTACTATATTTTACATGAAGCAGATTCAGACTATCAATAATAGTGAGCATTGCATCTGTACTTAATTCACGGTCACCTCTTGGCTGCCCCGGTGCAGACTGTTGAAATGTAAATTGATCTGCAGGCATTGCGATTCGGTGTTTTTGAAATTCTAGTTTTCTGTAAAGATTTGTCTGGGCTGAGTTTGATTCGTGAATTTCTCCTTTCCATAAGTCCATAATTAATTTTGATTGATTTGCAGAAAAATAGATTTTCCCTTTTTCAGCTGTCACAATATTAATTTTTGTCGGATCTGTATAATCATAGAGTGTTACATTAGTTAAATCATTTGATTTTTGATCGATTCCTCTGGCGAGTATTGCATAATTGGAAATCTCCTGCGAAAAAACACCCGGCACTAATGAAAGAGTTGGCTTTTGCCTGGAGATATCCTGCATTAAAATTTTTGCCTGATGATTTGCGTCGGGTAAAACGTCATTATTAAACATTAATAATAGATATCCGACAACTACGCTGGCAAGCAACGGGGCTGCCATCATTTTATAGAGGCTGACTCCTGATGATTTTAGTATTGTTACTTCATTATTTTGCGACATATTTCCAAACGCCATTAATGTAGCAACTAGCGAAGCCATCGGAACTACCAGAACTAACATCCAGGCGAGGTTATAAGTAATCAATTTAATAATTACCCATACGCTGAGCCCTTTGCCCACCAGCCTATCCGCAAATTTCATCATAAACTGAAGTACAAAAATGCCAATAAGCGTAACTATCGAAAAAACAAAGGGTACGAAATGGTTTTTTAATATGTACCGGTACAAAATCATGCTGTCAATATAATAAAGTAATGTATAAAGATTAACTTTTTGAAGCCCCGTAACATGAAAATTCTGTATTTATTTTGTTATATTTCATTATTATAAATTAATCTTTTCAATAGAAAATCAGGTCAGGATTCAACAAAACTTACCTGCTTTTTTATTCTTCATTTGAAATAAAAGGAGTAACTTTTGCAGACTGTAATAGATTACATCAAAAAAAATGAAAAAAACTATATTGAAGAATTAAAAGACCTTCTCAGAATTCCCAGTATTAGCACTTCACCCGAAAACAAACCAGATATAAATAAAGCAGCAGAATTTGTAAAAAATAAATTAAAAGATGCAGGAATGAGCAGGGTGGAGATTTTTAAAACCGAAGGACATCCTCTGGTATATGGAGAATGGCTTGGTGCACCCGGCAAACCTACTGTATTAATTTATGGGCATTACGATGTTCAACCTGTTGATCCTATTGAGCTATGGGATAGTCCTCCGTTTGAGCCTGTAATAAAAGATGGTAAAATATATGCCCGTGGCGCGACCGATGATAAAGGGCAAATGTATATGCATATTAAAAGCGTCGAAGCTTTTTTTAAGACCCATGGAAGCCTGCCTTTAAATGTGAAGTTTATTATTGAGGGGGAAGAAGAAGTTGGTAGTGAAAGTCTTGAAAATTTCATTAACAACAATAAGGATTTACTGAAATGCGATACTGTGCTTGTTTCTGATACTGCGCTATACGGACCGGGAATTCCGACCATCACATACGGCCTGCGGGGTCTGGCTTATATGGAAATTGAAGTTGTTGGGCCTAACAGAGATCTTCACTCCGGAACATTCGGAGGTGCGGTAGCAAATCCTATTAATATTTTGTCAGAAATGATTTCAAAACTGATGAACAAGGATGGTAAAATTCAAATACCTGGTTTTTATCAGGATGTTTTGAAGTTATCTAAAAAAGAAAGAGAAAATTATAAAGCACTGAAATTTTCAGATAAAAAACTGGCTAAGGAGCTTGGTGTTGCTGAATTAAAAGGTGAAAAAGGATATTCCACGCTGGAACGAATGTGGGCAAGACCTACACTAGATTGTAATGGAATTATTGGCGGGTTTACAGGAGACGGAGCCAAGACTGTTTTACCTTCAAAAGCAAAAGCTAAAATTAGTATGAGATTGGTTCCTAACCAGGATCCGAAAAAGATTGCTAATATTTTTAAAAAGCACATGAAGGCTATTGCCCCCAAAAACGTAAAGGTTACAATTAATGACCTTCATGGTGGATACCCGTTTCTTGCTCCGCTTGATAGTCCTGCAACAAAGGCTGCAACCAAAGCAATGGAAAAAGCATTTGGCAAAAAGATTGTGTATATGAGAGAAGGCGGGTCAGTTCCGATTGTGACCGTGTTTACTAACAAATTAAAGGTTCCTACTGTTCTAATGGGATTGGGATTAAATACAGAAAATCTTCATTCACCGAATGAGCATTTTAGCTTGAAACATTTTCAGTTGGGCATTATAAGTTCAGCATACTTTATGCAGGAATTTTCTGTTTAAGTGTACTATTTTGAGACCTAAATGTTGATTTGAGCAATCTTACTAAAAGTAATTTATCTGTATTATCTCATAATAGCCTGTTTTTTTAACTAGTTGACAAAATATCTCAATTAGATTTTTCTGCCTTTTAGGGCATAAAAATTGCAATTATTCCGATTGTGTTATAACATATTGTTTTGTTAATTCCATTCGGAAGTAAAATGAAAAGATTTATACCTACTGTCATTTTTGTAATTTTGATAATAGTCGGTTTTTTCTGGATAAAATCCTGCTATACAAGCGAGGGTGGTCCAACAACTACAACTGATGAGCAGACTGAGTTTTCGCCACGAAAGGATCAGGGTATTCAGCAGTATAATCTGGAAGTTAAAAAGAGGCAATCAACAGAACGCGCTCCTTGTGATACACTCAATATTGTAGGATATGTTCTAAATAACTACCCGCCAGGTTCTTACCTTGTTAATTTCGATAAGACATTGACTTATAACGTACCCAATCCTGCTGTTATTTATTATAATAATTCAGGCAAGAAATATATATTTGGAATTGTAGCCCGATCAAAACCGGGTGAAAGATTGATTGAGCCTAAAAATATTGTTGGCTACGATCAGAGTTTTATTGATCTGGATAGTACAGAATTAGGGACAGCATTTTTCTATCTTACTTTATTCCAATGTGATAATAGTGAAATTTCAGTTGTTTGGGAAGCTCCAATTCCCAACCATGGCGGGCTAAACTGGTTCCATATGTATAAATGGGATTATCGCGGAACGCCTTACATTAGAGTCGAATTCCATTATGCCATGGGCAAAGGGCATTTAGATTACAATTATTTTATGATCAATGGTCTTACTTCACCACCTCACCTTTTAATGACTTATAAAGGTATTAATTTTAAGCGGACAATGGCTAATATCAATAATGACCAGTTTCCTGATTATTACGAGTTTATCTACTACGATAATGGTAAAGAGATTGTAGAATCTGATTCTGTGGCGTTTTTGTGGGACAATAAAGACAGCCTTTATGTTAATACCAGGAACAAAAGACAGACTCGTCCTTATTAGAATTTTTCCCTATCTTTAAGCATATCTTTAAAAGATCTTCATGTAAAAGAGCCGTTTTGAACCTGCTTTTTTTACTTTACAATTTCCGGTAACATTTTAATATTATGTACCCGTGAAATAAAACTATTTTTATTACTTAATAATCTTACCGATTTAAAGGAGACTATATGTTTGAGACTGATTCAAAAAGAACTCCGCTTCTGGAATTTTTTGAATCTTTAGGATTTAATGCAGAAGGCAATAACGGAACAGGACACATAAAAATTTATAATTCCGTAAATGATGAACTTCATTCGCTTTATGAAGGCGTTGGAATGAGGGACATCTCTAACTATGGAATTTTTGAATTGCGTGGGAATGATGTACTCGATTTTATTCACAGGATTTCAACTAATTCTGTTAAGAATCTTCCAAAAGAAAGCGCAGTCTGCACAATTTTCACATCCGAAAAAGGTAGAATTATTGATTCTACATTACTCCTGAATTTTGAAGATCACCAGGTACTTATCTCCACGCCTTCAAATAAGATGAAAGTAAAAAGCTGGATTGAAAAATATGTGATTATGGATGATGTTAAAATCACTAACGTGAATGAAAGTTTTATATTATTAGAATTACTTGGTCCCCAGGCTGAGTCTTTTACAGCAATGATTGGTGGAAATGCTGAAAGAGAAATTGAAGAAAACCAGTTTAAGGTTATTAGCTCTGATGGAATGGTTTTCTTTCTGATAAAATTAAAAAATGAAGATGGTAAGTATAAATTCTGGATACTTGCGGATGTTTTGAATGGGAAAAATATAATTAAGAATTTCAAAGATTATAACGGCCCGTTTGATTTTAATTTTATTGGCACCGAAGCATATGAACTTTACAGGATTGAACAGGGAATTACTTCTGCACCAAATGAATTAAACGGTAAATTTAATCCGCACGAAACTAATTTACTTAATCTTGTCGATTTCGAAAAAGGATGTTATATCGGGCAGGAAGTAATTGCCCGGTTGGACACCTATGATAAGGTTCAGAAAAAAATTACAGGTATTACTATACCAGAAAAATTAATCGAAATGCCATTATTGCTTTACGATGAAGACAGCAGAGAGGTAGGGGTAGTTACATCTCTTACTTACTCTGAAAAAATAGATAAATCAATCGGACTTGCAATGATCAGGAAGAATTATCTTAATGATGGAACTAATCTGACCGCAAAGAGTGAAAATGGAAATAGCTTTCAGGTTACTGTCCATAATTTACCTTTTAACAGATGAAAATTTATACTAAAACGGGCGATAGTGGTGATACCGGACTATTTGGCGGTGATCGTGTTTCAAAAAGTTCACCAAGGATAGAAGCCTATGGAACTGTTGATGAATTAAATTCCTTCATAGGGTTAGCTATCACTGAAATTAAGGATCCGGAAGTAAAAATGGTTCTTGAAAAAATTCAGAGTCAGTTATTTGATGTAGGAGCTGACCTTGCCACTCCTGAAAATGAAAAAACGCGAAAGCAAAATATTCAAAGAATTGGCAGTGAATATTACCTTGAAGCAGAGATTGCAATTGACCATTTTGAAGAAGGTCTTGAAGAGTTAAAGAATTTTATTTTACCGGGCGGATCAAAAGGAGCGGCACATTTGCACGTCTGCAGAACTATTTGCAGAAGAACTGAAAGAGTTGTAGTGGAATTAAATAAGACTATGAAAACAGGAGAAAGTATTTCAATATTTCTGAATCGTTTGTCGGATTTATTTTTTGTTCTTGCACGTTATGAAAACTTTGTTTCTAAAGTCCCTGATACTAAATGGAAACCCTGAGTTAAATTTAGAATGTATAATGTAAAATTTATAATTCAACATTTAACATTTATAATTCTTAAGGGGGTGAATTTTGGCTTCGACGGGGTCGAGGAGACATCAGACTGCGCACCGTGTTCCCCGAAAACACGTTAAAAATTTGGGAATAAAACTATAACTGGCGAATATAATTACGCCTTAGCTGCTTAATTAGTAATAATTAAATAGCCGTTCACTGTTTCAGTTCGCACCGGGTTTCAGTGAGCGACGTTTAGGTGCGATAGCCGATTCGAGTGTCTGTGGCGATGAGGCGAAACTTTAGCAGGCAGGTTTAATGTGATTCTCGTTTGACAGGTAGCATTAAATTAAAATTAAAGTCAGACTATGTGTGTAGACGTCTTTTGGATCTTAACTTCGGACGCGGGTTCGACTCCCGCCACCTCCACTTAAAATGAAAGCCGGATTTATGTTCCGGCTTTTTTTTATTCAGGATTTCTGAACCCGGCGCGTTCTCCCGGGCTGTACTATTCTTTCACTAGCACAAATTATTTTATTATTCGTTTTCGTCGGGAATGATAATTTTCGTTAGCCATTCTTCAGCTTCTTTAGATAAAGCAAAATATTTAGTGCTGCACCATTTAGCTGCATTTATGGCCTTGTCATTTAATAATTCTCTTTCACTCGAACTTGAAAGTATAATAGCAACCCGATCAGTGCTTTTAAATCCAAAACTTTCCAAAGCTGCTCCATCTGTATGTAATTTATACAAACCATGTTCAAGCATTGTATCTGAATGGTCAATTAAATATTTGTTGCAATTATTCTGGTGGGCAAGTTTTGTAGCTTCAGTTGAGTATTGACTGGCTTTTTGAAAATTTAGTCTTCCACTATTTTTTATAGATAATATATCTTTGTCAGCTTCGAAACTGACCGTATATCCTGTTTCCATTTGTTGTTATTCCTTTAACTCTGCAGACTGCATATTATATCCATATTATGGAGATAAGTTCTCATTAATGTAAAAAGGTTCGAGAATATTACAGCTTATCCAGAATTGTAATTATTTTTATTAGCTTTAGAAAATTTAATTTGAAGTCTGATTAATAGATTAAGTTCGTCACCATTGTCTAATTCTAAATCTATTTCTGTTTTTATTGGATATGTTAATTTTATCCTTTCATTAAGAACAATCCAATTGTCTTTATTATTTATCTAGTACATATATTACATCCTTCTCAACTAGTAGTCAATATTATGAAAAAATGAATGGTAAGTAAATTGTTCAAACTGATGAAAAAGGGAGTAATACTTGATTATGGATTAGGGGAATTGGGTTGTTTTATTCATATACGTAGAAAATCAATCAGTTGTGGCAATCGAACTTTGCCTAATAATAAGCAGCCTACCTTCATTTATTAACTGTATTATAGATTTAAGACAGATTGCTGGACACTTTCCTAAAATGGAATCCATAAATAGTAAACAATATTGCCAGTGAGAACAATTGTGGTTTGCGTAATAGTGACCAGAAAAATAACTTCCAGTAATAAACTCTTTCCCCGCCCATGATACCCAGTTTAAACATTGACCTGAACAGGGCCAGGACGTAGCTCGGATTTAGATGAAATACTTTTTTCTTCTTAGGTTCAAAATCTTTCATGAAACGCATTACCCGCTCATAGTAATATTTAGGCGAATAGATGGTGTCTAATATTTTCTTGTACCCCATCATTAGTGCTTTGTGATTCATTTGCGGAACAAAATTAATTGACAAATCTGTATTGTTCCCGGTAAAGTCTTTCAGCATTCTTCCTTCGTCCGATAGTCTTTTCTGCAGCTTTGTTCCCCTGGGTGCGTTTAACAGCCCAACCATAGCAGTTACAATACCGCTTTCCTGTATAAAGTCTGTCAGCTTTTCAAAGATTGCCGGCGGGTCATTATCGAAACCGACAATAAAGCCGCCCTGAACTTCCAGGCCGAAATCCTGGATTTTTTTTACGCTTGAAATCATGTCACGGTTTCTGTTTTGAATTTTATTACACTCTACAAGGCTCTCATCGTTGGGTGATTCTATTCCTATGAATACAGCTTCAAATCCTGCTTTAACCATAAGCTCCATAAGTTTTTCATCGTCAGCAAGGTTGATTGACGCTTCGGTGTTCAGGAAGAAAGGACTTTTCCTTTTTTCCATCCACTCAGCAATTGCGGGGAGTATTTCTTTTTTCAATTTTGCTTTGTTGCCGATGAAATTATCGTCCACAAAAAAAACGGGTCCGCGCCAGCCGGAAAAATATAAAGCATCCAGCTCATCTATCACCTGTTTTTTTGTTTTTGTACGGGGTCTTCTGCCGTAAAGTACAGTTATGTCGCAAAAGTCACAGTCAAAGGGGCAACCGCGGGAATACTGAACGTTCATGGAAGTATAATTATTCATCGGTACAAGTTCCCATAAGGGGAGGGGAGTGGTAGTAATTTCTGCCCATTCCTCAGATGTGTAAATTCGTTTTGCTTTTCCTTCATTAAGATCGTTGAGGAACATTGGAAGTGTAATTTCCGCCTCGTTAAGAATCAGGTGATCAATTTCGGGGTATAGTTCCGGGCTGCTTGTAAATAATGGTCCCCCGGCTACAACTTTAGCATTTAGTTTTTTGCATCGTTGTATTATCTCATTGGCGGACTCGCTTTGAACTGACATTGCACTGATAAAAATATAATCTGCCCAAAGAATATCTTCGTCTTTCAAATCGTTTGCATTCATATCTATTAATCGTTTGTCCCATTCTTTGGGCAGTAAAGCGGCTACCGTTAAGAGACCGAGTGGAGGAAAACTTGCTTTTTTTGAAACAAATTTTAAAGCGTGTTTAAAACTCCAGAATGTATCTGGGTAATTCGGGTAAACCAAAATTATATTCATTTTTTCCCCGGGAAATAATTTATAGCTATTTCTATACTGCAATTCGTTTTCTTTCTGATTTCAGATATGCATTTTCATCGTGGAACATTGCCCCTTCCGGAAGCTGACTCCATAAAGGGCCTAATTCTTTTTTTATTGTGCTGGAATAAAATTCCGGTAGTTCTGTTGTACCCTGTTCAAAATAATTGCGGAATCTAAAATCTGATTTGAGCCTCTTTAGAATATCCTTATTATAGGCAACTCTTCCGAATCCTTCTGAGGAAATTGCCCTGACAAAATTCATCCAGCGCGGTATTAATGATTTTGTTGCTATTAGCCTTTTAATAATTGCATTCCAGGCAAACGTATGTTCACCAAGACTGATAACATGAGAATAAAATTCAGTCCAGGAATAATTAAGTGGCTTTATATTCATTGCATGGTTATTATCCAGAAAGTGAAAAGGAAATGGTAATACGCGGTTAAGCTTCTGGTATTCAAGGTTAAGAGGCGCTGCTCTTCCAAATGCAGATAACAATGAATAACCCGGAAATGCACCGGGGGTAAGGTCAACAAATTTCTTTGTAAGTTCAAAAGGTTCTTCTCCTTTGTCTGCATCCAGTCCCAGTACAAAATTTGTCTGTACATAAGGAATATACCTGAGAATCATATTTACCTGATCGGCAATAAGTTTTACCTTATCCATACCGACAGTGCTTCCTGTTTTTGATTTGTTACCCAGATCATACCACGACTCTATTCCCGGAAGCATCGCACCGAAGCCGTTTCTTTTCAGTCGTTTAACGTGCGGTTCGGATAACAAGGATAAACTGCTCTCGGCGATAAAATCAATGCTGTTTTCAGGTATTGCTTCTTCAATAGTATTCATATACTCATCAAACCGGATTCCAAAATTTGGATCGTGCCAGCCCACGAGAGGCCGTTTGTATTTAGTGAGCAGAAATTTCAGATCTTCCTGCATAACCTCAAAATCCAATGGCTGATAACCTACAGTGGAATCAATACAAAAACTGCATGTATAAGGGCAGCCTAAACTTCCAAGCATAGGAACCATTTTTATCAACGGAGATTTTTTTAGCGTTGGTTCAATAAATTTCCAGCGTTCTCTTACACCCGGAAGTGATAATGGCTGATTTTGAGCGTTTAAATATAATCCCATAGGGCGGTGGGGAGAACAGTCGTATAAAATTTCCTGGATAACTTTTTTATCTGTAAATCCAACTACATAATCGAAATACTTTACTGCATCCTCCGGATAACAGCGTGCGTGCGGTCCTCCTAAAATTGTTAGCGCACCCAGAGAACGCAGGAGATTACTCAAGGCGTAAGCAGTCAACGATGATTCTGTGAATGCACAGATAAAAACCAGGTCTGAATTTAGAGGAAGGGCAGTAATTAGATCTTCTTTCCCGGTGTAGCAAATGTAATTTACATTGTGTCCTTCCTCTTCGCACCAAACGCCAACTACCTGCGGCATTATGCTTGCAAAGTTTGCATTCATTATCCGCGCAAATAATTTATTTGTCGGTTTTTTTGAGACAAGATCAATTATTCCGATTTCTAACATTTTAACCATTTAGTATCCGCCGACTTTTATTTTAACTTCCGTAATATTTACACAACTTATTATTCTTGAAGAAGATAAGTAATATGAAAGCCGGAGGAAATAAACCTTATGGACGGAAAAAGGATTAATCCTTTTGGGTAGGTAAATGCTATTTTACGGCTTAAATTGCAATATTGATAGGAAAGGAGGGGATTGTAAAATAAAATATAGTCCCTTTCCCTTTTTCACACTCCACCCAAATCTTCCCGCCGTTTTTTTCGATAAAATCCTTACAAAGTAATAAACCCAAACCTGTACTTGATTCACCATCGGTTCCTTTGGAACTTACTTTCTCTTCTATCTTGAACAGCCTCCTAACATCTTTCTCCGGTATTCCTACACCGGTATCACTTACTGAAACTTCTACCATTCCATTAGCAGCTTTTTTGGATTTTATTATAACTTTCCCATCTTTTTTTGTGAATTTAACCGCATTGGATAGAAGGTTTCTAAAAACAGTGTCAACCATTTTATTATCTGCATAAACTCTTTCTGAAGCTGGTACTTCATTTAAAATAGCAATCCCTTTTTGTAAAGCTCTTTGACTAATAATCTCAATATTTTGTGAAATGATAGTAGATAAATTAATTTCTTCAGGAACAAAACTTATTGAACCCTTTTGCATTTGCGCCCATTCCAGCAGGTTCTCTAAAAGCTTATAAAGACGACGGGCAGATTCATTAAGTGCTTTACTGTTTTCAACAAATTCAGCCTGTGAAAACTCTTCGGTTTTGTCAGCCATTAATTCCGTTAAATTTAAAAAACCGTTGAAAGGACTTTTAAGATCGTGAGCAATGATAGAAAAGAATTTATCTTTTTCTGCATTGAGTTTGATAAGTTTATTGTTGCTTTCTTTAATCTTTTCTTCAGCCTGCCTCCGTTCGGTAATATCGCGAATAATTCCGGTGTAAAACTTTTCTTTTGAAGATTCCCATTCTGCTAAAGACAATTCCAGCGGAAATTCTTTTCCGCTTTTATGTAAACCATACAGTTCTACCGTTTTACCGATAACATGGTGTTCACCGTTTTGTTCTATTCGTTTCATTCCGTTATTATGCTGTTCAATATAAACCCGGGGCATTATCATATTTAAATTTTTACCTGTTATCTCCGTCTTAGTATAGCCAAATATTTTTTCAGCTCCCTTATTCCAGCCTAATATTGTTCCTTCAATATTTGATGTGATGATAGCGTCGTTAGCAGATTGTGCAACAGATCGATACTGCTCTTCGCTTTCTTTAAGTTTTAGTTCAAACAGTTTACTTTCTGTGATATCCTGACACGTACCAAAAACACGTATCGGATTACGTTTGTCGTCCAGTTCTATCGTATTTTTTTCATGAACCCAACGGATTTCCCCGTTTTGTGTGATGGTACGGAAATCAAAGTCAATCCCCTCAAGTGTTTCCATTGACTTCATGACAATTTCCCGAACCCTTTCGCGGTCTTCCGGAATCGGAGTTTCTAAAAAAGTATCGATCGTTACGTCAATAGAGCTGTTAAGGTCGAATATTTTATACATTTCATCCGATATTGTACCTGTGTTTTTGACAACGTCCAATTCCCAACTTCCGATGTGGCCTACTTGCTGTGCTTCTTTTAACTGCTCTTCACTTCTCCTTAATCTATTTTCTGCCATTTTCCTTTCTGTTATATCCCGAACAATGGAAATGGTGTACATTTTTTCAAGTTTCACTATAGTAACATTTATCTCAACCGGGAAAGTAGAGCCATCTTTGCGTTGGTGCAAAGATTCCACAATAGTTGAACTGGATAGTTGAAACTTATCCATTAATGATCGGAAGATTTCCGGTGTCTGACCCGGATCGATATCAAATATTTTCATGCTCAAAAGCTCACTCCGGCTGTATCCAAGATCGGTACATGCCCGTTCATTCACATCGATAAACTGAGCTGTTTCCGTATCAACTACCTCAATCGCATCATTCGACTTATCAATCAGTGTCCGGAAAAGCCTGAGAGAATCTTCTGCTTGTTTGCGATCCGTTATATCGCGTACAACTGCTATGACTTCGTCTTTGCCGCTGACTACCATTCGGGCTTCATAATCGCGCAGCCCGCGCTTGGGAGTGGACATTTGGTATTCGAATTCCTGAATCTCTCCGCTATCCAGAGTTTGCTGAATATACCGGTCAACCAAATCCGCAAATTCTGGAGGTGTAATATCTCTATTCTTTTTGCCGATGATTGTCTTTTCGGATTGCGCATAGAGATCTGATTTATCCGCTTTGAAGTCCAGATAGGTCCCTTCACGGTTCATCCTGAATATCATATCGGGAATTGCATCCAGCAGTGCTCTTGTCTTTCTTTCGTTTTCACTAAGCTCCGCTTCCGCGAGCTTGCGCTCGGTAATATCCTGCCCAACGCTGGATAAACCTACAATATTTCCTTCCCTGTAAATTGGGTTAATTAAAAAACTAATCCAACCATCTTTTCCTGATTTTGTTATTACCTGAACATCAACGCTTTTCTTAGGCGTAGGATTCTTTATCTGCTCAGAGAAAATGGAATGAACTTTTGCGCGGTTTTCCGGATGAACAAACCTTAAATATATTTTTCCGAGTAATTCCTGATTTGTCATTTCAAGTTTATTACAGGCGGCTTCATTAAGGTAGGTGAATATACCGTGTGTGTTGACATTGAAGAGAATGGCCTTTGTTCCTTCAACAATATTGCGGAACTGCTTTGCAGATATTTTTAATTCATCTTCTACCTGCTGGTGTACGGTATTTGCATTTTTCTTTGGATATTCCGAAAATATTTTTTTTGGGTTTACTGGGTTATTCTTTTCTTTGTTATCATGCATAATAATTACACCCAGTGTGTCCTTATTACATTTTCAACAATATGTTCGGTTAATGGTAATTTTAGTACAAATGTGCTTCCGCCTGCAATGCCGGCAACAAGGTCTTCCTTCTTACTGCTCAATGTTATAGTTCCGTTCATTAAGCTCATATATTTTTTCACTATAGTTAACCCTAATCCCGTCCCTTCAAAACTTCTGCTATGCCCTTCACTAGCCTGCCTGAAAGGATCAAATATTATTTCCTGAAGATCTTTGGGCACGCCTATACCAGTATCTTCTACTTCAATTACAGCAAAGTTTTCCTGCTTCATCGCCCTTAAAGTTACCTTCCCTTTTTGTGTAAACTTAACGGCGTTATGTAAAAGATTATTTATTATTGATTCAAACATCCCGGGATCGATAAATGCATTTAATTTTACTTCTTTTGGTTCAAAATTTAGTGTTAAACCTTTTTCATCAGCCGGTGTAGTGAATGATTTTATTTGTTCACCTAAATATTTTATTAAATCCTGTTCTTTAATATTTAATTTAACATTCTTTGATTCTATTTCTGAAATATCAAGTATGTTGTTTATGGTTGAATTCAATCTTTGCCCGCTTGTTCTTATGGTATTAGCCATTTCAATCAAATCTTTATCCTTTAACTCGAGTTCCAGGAATTCGGCAAATCCCAATATCCCAATCAGCGGAGTCCTGAGTTCGTGGCTCATATTAGTGAGAAAAGAAGTTTTGAGCCTGTTCATTTCCTCGGCTTTGTCTTTTGCCTCTATTAGTTCTTTCTCCTTTATTTTCCTGTCAGTGATATCCTGGTTTATTCCATAGACTTTATACGTCTTTCCCATTGAATTCTTTTGTATCATAAATTGAACACTTACATCGGTTATATCCCCATTTTCCCGGAGTACTCTTGCTTCTATCTTTCCAAAATAATCAGGATCCGGTGATTCTATTGCTTCCCGTAATTTTTTGCCTACTATAAATGCGTCATCCGGGTGGACAAGTTTCTTTGCAAATACCTCTGCGTTCATTAAATTTCCGCCCTGTTTTGCGGTGGAAGATCCGTGTATGAGCCTGTAATACTGGTCATTAAAAGTAAAGTCTCCCGAAGCGACATCATATTCCCAATAACCAAGCTTTGCAATATCTGCCGCGGTTGATAAACTCGCTTCCAGTTTTTTACGGTCGGTGATGTCAGTTGCAACTCCAATCAGTCCTATTATTTTGCCGGTATTGTCTTTAACCGAGGTTGTAGATAGATAAACCTGGAATTCGCTTCCATCCTTTCTTCTATTCCATAATTCACCGTTCCAATCTTTACGTATAGTGGTGGGTAAAATTGTATTCACAATTGAAGACAAATTTTTTGATGAGCGTACCATACTAATATTCTTCCCAATAAGTTCTTCTTCGTTATATCCATATGTCTTAATAAAGGATTCATTTACGAAAATTATCACATCATCCAGGTCAGTAATACTAACACATTCATTTATGCTTCTTAAAGAATGAGCAAGTATTAATATTTCTTCTTCGGATTTTATTCGTTCTGAAATGTCTCTCAAAACTCCCAATGCTCCTGTTATTATACCATCCTTTTTCATAGCAGAACTATTAATCTCGCTTGAAATAAGAGAACCATCTTTTTTCTTGATATGCAAGATTAAATTCCTTATTTCGGCATTATTCAATATTACTTCCCCTATCGCTTTCATTGCTTTAGGAAGGTCATATTCCGGAATATATTCGGAAATAGATTTGCCTGTTACTTCATCAGGAGTGTACCCTAAAATTTTTATTGATGCCTTTGATATAAATTTAATGGTACCCGATAAATTTATAAGAAAAACTACCTCGTTTATCTGTTCGGACATTCTTCGGAACTTTTCTTCGCTTTCCTTTATTTGTTTTTCAATTGTCATTCTTTTGAATGCGATTCCAATAGTTGAACCAATTTCTTCCAGATTCTGAACCAGCTCTATTGTTAATTTGTTTTTTCGTTTATCATTTAGTTGAAGTAATCCTATTTTTTCATCGCCTGAATGGAGAAGAATTAATGCTACTGATTCATATCCTGCTGCATTGCAGCGATTGCGGGTATGATTTTGACGATCTTTTTCTGAAGTAGATGCAAGCAGTTTTGTTGTAGAATTTGTCCAGAAACTTCCGCCGTTTGTGAAGAAAGGATATTTCGGATCTGTATGGCCTGAAATAACATTGCCGCACATGCATTCCAGATACGGCTTACCATTAAGATTACAAATTATTTTTCCGTTCAAATCTTCTGAACAAAGAGAATTTTCCGATTTAACAAAATCAGCCGGAAATCCAATTGTTTCAAAATATGGATAATCTTCCCCTTCCTTTAATCGAATACCGACAGCTTCAAAATCTGTAAATTTCTTTATTTCTTCTAAAATATGTTTTACCATTTTGGTCCATTCATTCTGCCGGTTTAAAATTGAAAGAACAGTCGAGGTAAGGGTATGCCTTTTTCTTGTTTGTATACGCTCTGTAATGTCCCTGATATTACATTGAATTATTTTGTGGCTATTTGCAGAATAAGAATTACTTATGAACTCAACATTAATCTTTTGCCCTGTGGATGATTCAAGTATCAAATTATCAAAACGGACATATTCTTTTAGCTGCAATTTCCGAAATTTATCTTTATTTGCAGCGATATCTTTAAAAAATCCAATTTCCCAGATTTTCTTTTGAAGAAATATTTCTTTGGAATAACCGAATAGTTCAACTACAAACGGGTTCACATCAATAATTTCCCCGGTTTTGGCATCGAGGATAAAAATACCGTCCTTTGCTGATTCAAAAAGACGGCGGTAGCGTATTTCCGATCTGCTCAGCGCCTGCTCGGTTCTTTTTCGTTCTGTAATATCCTGCGCAATTGTTGCGACTTTATTAGCTCCTTTTTCATCAAAAATATTTGCTGAATTCCATAAAAGTGTCTTAATGCTTTTATTTTTCGTCAAAATATCTATTTCAATAACTTCCTGGTTATCAAGAGATAAATTATTCTTGATCAGCTTCATTGTTGAAACAATTTTATTTTTAGGGAAAAGGATTCCGATATTTTTATCAATCACTTCGGTATAATTATAACCGCTGAGTTTTTCGAATTCGAGATTGAATCGTTGAATTAGCATAGAAGAATCCCAGATAATAATGGGCGCATGTGCATGGTCGAGAAGTATGTTCAGGTATTCACTGGTTAAACGGTTCTTTTCACTCAACATTTTTTCTGCCATTCTTCGCTCAGTAATATCCTCGATGGCAAGAAGAATTATTTTTTCTTTTCCAAATGCTCTTTTTATTTGCCGGGCATTTAGAAGCATAACGCGTTTGCCGATTGTAGAAAAATCGTGTTCCACTTCATAGTTATCAAAGGAGGCCTTTTCAGGAAGGATTGTTTCAAGAAGTTCTCTCAATCTAGGAATATTCCACTGGTGATTACCCAAATCATATATAAGTGTTCCAATAGTTTTATCGGGTTTTACTTTGAATAATTCATAGAATGAGCGGCTTGCATTTACCACTCTTAAATCGCGGTCCAGGGCAATTAAAGGTTCCCGCACAGTATTGATTGCGCTTTCTGCGAATTCACTAACTTCATCAGCTAATTTTTTTATTATCACAAGCTCTTTGCGGGTCTTTTCCAGACCTGCTTCTATCTTCTTACGGTCGGTGATATCTTCAATAGCAAGAAGAATTATTTTTTCTTTTCCAAATACTGTCTTTATTTGCCGCGCATTCAACAACATAATACGTTTGCCGATTGTAGAAAAATCGTGTTCCACTTCATAGTTATCAAAGGAGGCCTTTTCAGGAAGGATGCTTTCAAGGAGTTCTTTCAGTTTTGGGATATTCCACTGACCATTTCCCAAATCATAAATAAGCATTCCTAAGGTTTTTTCAGGACTTACTTTAAATACTTCATAGAATGAACTGCTTGCTGTGACTACTTTTAACTCATGATCGAGAACGACCAGAGGTTCCCGCACAGTATTGATTATATTCTCAGCAAATTCGCTGTTGTTATCAACACTCTTCAATTGAATTTTTAGCGGGGGAGAATTATTTGTCTTATTGATTTTTCCTTTCTTATTTATCACTTTCATAATATTTCCTCATTGCTTTCAATTGCTGATTTGCAATAACAGGATTTCCGATATATTTAGATAATAATTCCCGTAAAAACCTGCTTACCAGGGTGTTGCATAATTGTCATTTCGACCAAAGGGAGAAATCTTTTTCATTCAATCTAGATAGATTTCTTACTCGAGTAATTGCCTCCCGGCATAGGCAGTTTCGGAATGACATATAATGAAATTGAGATACTGCCCGATTATCTTTACATTTTTTAACCAACTTATTTTTTAACATCCGTTTTTTTTGTCTCTTCTAATGCATTTTCAATTAGTTTTAACAGTGTTTTGAATTCAAAAGGTTTTGATATATAATGTGTTAATCCATTTGCAAGGAAGTGAGTCTTGTCTCCGGGTAAAGCGTATGCAGTTATAGCTATATAAGGTTTTACCCGGTTATCTTTAATTTTCTTCAGTTCCTTTGTTGCCTCTATCCCGTTCATACTTCCCGGAAGTCCAATATCGACTAAAAAGGCATCATAATCTTTTTCGTTTGCCATCTTTAAAGCATCCTCGCCATTATTTGTGTGATCAATATTATAATGGTTTTTTAATAATCTGAGCAACACGTTCACTGTTACTACGTCGTCTTCAAGGATCAGCAGCCTTTGCTTTAAACTATTAGTGTTTTCTTTATTATCATTCATTGGACTCACCTTTGCTTTGTAATAATCAATTTATTCTCATTATTCTTATGGAGAGGGAACTTTAATTCAAACTTAGTTCCTTTGCCGGGTTTGCTGTTCATTGTAATTGTCCCGCCGATTAAATCTAAATATTTTTTCACTATAGTTAGTCCCAGTCCTGTCCCTTCAAATCTTCTGCTTAATCCATCACTTGCCTGTCTGAAAGGTTCAAATATTATTTCCTGGTAGTTCTCAGGTATGCCAATGCCCTGGTCTTCTATTTCAATTACTGCTTTATCTTCCTGCTGCATTGCCCTTAAAATTACATTCCCTTTTAGCGAAAATTTTATTGCGTTATTTAATAGATTACTAATTATTGACACGAACATTTCTTCATTGGTAAAGACATTTAATATCTTTTCTTTAGTTTCAAAATTCAGTGTTAATCCCTTTCCTTCTGCCACAATGTTAAATAATTCTATCTGTTCAATTAAATATTTAATTATATCCTGTTCTTTTAAATTAATCTGCTGTTTACCCGAGTCGATCCTGGAAAGGTCGAGTATATTGTTCAAGGTTGTATTTAATCTTTTCCCGCTGTCTTTTATGGTTGTTACCATTTGCTGTAACTCATTATCTTTTAACTCGTCTTCCAAAAATTCGGCGTAGCCTAAAATTCCAATAAGCGGGGTCCTTAGTTCGTGGCTCATATTTGCCAGGAAATTAGTCTTTAGTCTGTTCATTTCTTCTGCTTTATACTTTGCCTTGATTAATTCTTCTTCTATTCTAAGCCGCTCAGTTACATCCCGCATTATGCCTTCATGATAAAGTACATTGCCCTGGTCATCCATTATATGCTGTCCATGGTCTTCAACCCAGACCTCTGACCCATCTTTTTTCTTAAGACGGAAAATGGCCATTTCCTCAAACTTTTCCTCCAGTGCAGCACTCTCGCGATCACCTTCCTGAAAATATATTTGTGTTTTAATATTTAATTCGTAAAGCTCTTCTTTATTATTATAACCAAGTAATTTAACCATTGCTTGATTTACCTGGATGAACTTCCCTTCGTGAGTGCTTTTGTAAACTCCATCCAACATTTTTTCAAAAAGTTCTCTGAACTTTTCTTCACTTTCTTTTAAAGCCTCTTCGGCCAGTCTGTTCTTGGTGATATCCCTGGCAATACCCATTATAGCAAAAGGTTTGCCGTCTTTATCCAGTCTTACCCCGGTGGTTTCTACGTAAACTGTGTCGCCTGTTTTTGTTCTAATCTGATATGTCTGAATATCTTTGTTTGCGCCATTTGCCACTACATATGCAATATTTATTTTAGCAGTAAGTAAATCAACAGGATCTATTATATCAGATATATTTAAACTTTTAGCTTCCTCTTCCGTATATCCAAAAAGAGTTAATGCCTTCTTATTTGCTTCAAGCATATTTCCGTGCAGATCAAAAATGTAAACCAGTTCCACAGAATTATTAAAAATGGCTTTATATCTTTCTTCACTTACTAATAATGAAGCACGAATATTTTTTTGCTCTGTTATGTCTTCCTTGACCGCAATAAAATGTGTTATATCTCCAGTTTTATTCACAAGGGGAGAGATCAATGCAGATTCCCAGAACAATTCTCCGTTTTTCTTTTTATTCTGTAATTCTCCTTTCCATTCTTTGCCGGATTTTATTGTATCCCAGAGGCTTTCATAATAGTTGCTGTCCTGTAAACCTGATTTCAAAATGCTTGGCCTTTTCCCAATTACTTCCTCTCTTGAATACCCGGTTACAGTGTGGAATTTTTTATTGACATATTCAATAATACCCGAAGGATTTGTTATAATTACAGAAACCGGGCTTTGTTCAACGGCAAGGGATAATTTTAAAAGTGATTCTTCAGCCTTCTGTCGTTCAGTCAAATCGCGCCCGATACCCAGCACCCCGATAAGTTTTCCGGTTACATCGTACATCGGAGTCTTTATGGTTTCTGAAAAAATTATATGTCCATCATCTGCAAAGGTGAGCCATTCTTCGTTACTGGTTGGGTTACCTGCTTCCATCGCTTTTTGGTCGTGTTTACGGAAATGCTCCGCCATTTCTTTATCTACAAAGTCGTAATCTGTTTTTCCTATAATGTCCGCTTGCTTAGCTCCGTAAAGACGTTCAAACACAGGGTTGCACGCAAGATATACGCCGTCTGTATCTTTAAGCCATACCAGGTCGGGAATATTTTGCACAAGCGTACGCAACAGTGCTTCATTATTGCGAAGTGCTTCTTCCGTGCGTTTGCGCTTTGTGATATCGATTACCATCACGTGCCTGGCTTTACGATTATTAAATAAAACGGTTGAAGAAATAATTTCAACATTAATTATTTCGCCGTTCTTCTTCAGGTGTCGCCATTCACTTCCAAGATTGTCAGCCCTTCGTGCCAGTTCAACATCCTTCAGCAGAGCATCAATATCTTCCATAGGATGAATATCTTTTAAGGTCATGGAAAGAAATTCTTTTTTTGTAAAGCCGTAGTTTCTTAAAGCGGGATTATTTATTTCTAGAAAGGCCAGTGTTTCCAGGTCGTATATAAACATTGGCTGAGGGTTGTTGGCAAACATATATCGATATTTTTCTTCACTGGCTTTTATCTTTTCAAAATTTTCGGAGTTTACTTCCTGGTCCGAAAGTATCTTGCCAATTAAAACTGTGGCTAATGGATAGATGATAATTATATAAATTCCAATTCGTTGAATTACAGAAATTGCAGTTGAAAAGGGGAGAGAGAACATCATAAGCAGCATTGCAATTTGAACTGCAAAACCAAAATAAAATAATTGGCTAATTGTTAAATCTTTACCCGTCTTTTTTCTATGAAAATGGAAAATTATTCCTATGATTACGGAGGAAGTAATAACCAGTGTTCCTACTACTGAACCCGTACCTCCCATACTTATTCGATAAATTATTGCCAAAATTCCTGCAACTGCTCCGGAAACAGGTCCGAAGAAAAATGCTGCCAAACTTAATACAACTGAGCGTCCGTCAAAAATTAAACCTTCGCTGAAAATCAGCGGACGTGTCATTCCAATTATAGCTACAATACCGAAAAGAAAACCCTGGAAAAATAGGCCGGAAAGTTTAGTGCGGGGGTATCGTTTCTCGACGAAACCGGAGATTATACTCAGGGCTACAAGAAGTGTAAGATTATATATAAGTTCTATTAGGATCATTCAAAAAACCCCGGTATTATTTTAAAGGCATATGCCTAAAAATATGCTTGTGGTTTATTTTGGGTAATAATACATAATATTCTAATGGTTGATTTTGTATTAAGAATTCGGGCCTATTTTTTAATGAACTCTTTTAACCCTGGATATAATTTTATAACTAAAATCATATTCACTAAAGTCAGGCCGCCCAAAATGATTATTACCAATTCCGGATTTTCCATTATAGTTGTTCCTTATAATGCCGGTTTCGAGAGTATGAATAGAACACAAACGAAACCTGTTTTAAATTTATTTTGGGTCAGTTTATTTTTTATCTCTTTTCTGCTTGTTATTCTTTTTGTTGTTGCCATAATGATTGCCGTTATCGTGCTTCTGTTGTTTAACCCAGTTGTTATGCTCAGGATGGTATTTGTTCCGGAGGTATTTTGCATCACGGCTGTCCCGGATTGGTTCCTGACTGTGTTGGCCTTTATATTTTTTATATTCATCTCTGTATTTATTATGATGCTTCCAGGGGTCTTTTTCATTTACGACTACTTTATATGTATTATAGAAGTTATAGGAACGATACTTGGATGGTAAATTTGAACTATAGCGCCAGCGTCCGTTGTTATAATAGTAATAACGGTGCTGGGGCACATTGTAGTAAATATCGGGATCCGGGAGGTAATAATTTTCAACATAGTCATACCCCGTGGGTCCCCAGGCGGGTTGGGTATCCATATTAAAATTAAGATTAATTTGCGCGTTCGAAGTGCTTAATGCACTTGACAGGAATAATGCTACCATTAATACAAAAAAGTAACGCATTTGTTTTTCCTTTTCTTATTCCGTTTTTTCTTCTAACAACTGTTAGAATAATTCACGAATTTTTTTAACTAAACTTCCTTCCTTACATTTTTATTGATCCACCCGCAGCGAAGGTACGTTCCCTGTAAGGATGACGATTGTATATTGCTTATCCTTCCTGGCCATGAAAGTTATTGTTGGAGATACTGCTTCATTTTGTATTACGGCAGTGACTGTAATATTCCCTTCGGCAGTTGTTTGAAATGCTGTTACCTGGCCGGTTGTAACGTCGTTGATATTAATCGTGTTACCTCCTGATGTCTGAATCTGTACATTAGCTTTGTCAGACCTTTGATTACTGACACGGAATTCAGGATCTGATTCAGTGCCACAGCTTGCAAGTGTAATTATGAATAATAAACTCAAAATTCCTATTTGTATCTTTTTCATAAGTAGTCCTTTTTCTTTCTTATTTAGTACTGCTTATACTTTATAAGCAGTTTACGTTTAGCTTATCAGAGACTTCTGAAAAAATAGCAGCTTGCTATTTTTTCAGAAGTCTTTAATAATTATACCATAGAAATACTCTTTGTTATTGTCCTAAGAGCTTCATCTGTATATGAATAGTTAGCAATTTCCAGCCGCGTGTGCAGTGCTAGTTTTTCCATAATATTATGTATGTGACTCTTCACAGTATAAGTTGAAATATGCATCTTTTGTCCTATATCTTTGTTGCTATTGCCTTCACCAAGCAGTGTTACTACTTCACGTTCGCGCTTGGTCATTTTAACTGCTTCTTTCAGTTTTGATTTACCTTCCCTTACAGCGTGTTCTACAATCTGTGAAAAAAGAGAATCGACCAGTAGAGAAGGAAGTACGGTAGCCCCCTCTGAAACGGTTCGTATCGTTATTAAAAAATCATTTAACGATGCATCCTTTAGAATGAAGCCACTGGCTCCTGCCTTCACATATTGCAGAATATCTGCCTGGACCGGTGCGAGGTCCATGATAATTATTTTTGCCTCAGGGAAATCTTTTTTCACTAATTCCACAACATGCAGGCTGTTCTGACTGCGCAGTCCAAGGTCCAGTAAAACAACATTTGGTTTTAGCTGCTTGATTTTTTGGATTGTATTTTTACTGTCTCCCGAGGCAGCTATTATAAGTATGTCTTTGTGTGGTTTTAGTATGGAAGATATTCCGTCGCGGAGAAGCCGGTTATCTTCAATTAGTAATAATCTTATTCTTTTCATTTGGTTCTCTCAATTTAATCTTCATATTTAATTTGATTTATTGAAATCTCGATATATTTATCAATGAACAAATTTTATCAGGAATGCTATTGCATTATCAGGTTCAACCCCTTTGAGAGAGGACTCTCCTATTTACAGCATCAATTGAAGCTAATTGATAGATATTTTCAATAGGCCAAAAGGATGAAAAGGGGACTACATCTTTAAGGTTAGTTTAGAGGCAATAATTTTAAGGAAGTAATTATCCGGCAATCGCCGGATAATTATGATAAAAAACAACAGAATTCATGAGTAGTGGCAGGCTGATTATTTTATTGATTCTCCGAAGTTTTTCTTTTCATTCTTCTTTTCTCTTTTAGCGGCTTTTTTTTCCTGCATTGTTTTCGCAGGCGCTTTTTTTGTACTCTTTTTGCTGTCCTGTCCTTTGCTCATTTTATTTCCCTTTTTTTTAGTTACCCTAAGTTATACCAATTTGCGCAAATTACTAATACTAAATTTTACCCTTCTCGGCGGCCTTTTTAAGATCATCATTTGCGAAAATTGCAATCTCAACTCTCCTGTTTTGTCTTTTTCCTTCGACAGTTTCATTTGATGCAATTGGTTCTTTTTCGCCCAATCCAATAGTGGAAAGTCTTGAGGAACTTACTCCCTGCGACATTGCATAGTTTGATACAGACCGGGCTCTTTGTTCGGATAGTGTTTGATTGAACTGATCGCTTCCGTCAAAATCTGTATGTCCTGTAACCAGTATGTTTGTATCCGGGTATTTGTTAAGTATTATTGCAAGTTTATTTATGTTTGTTTTAGCCTGGTACTCCAGCGTTGATGAATTACTCGCAAAAAGAATTCCCGAGTCAAAAGTGATTTTAATGCCTTCATCAACTCTTTCTATTTTTGCGCCAGCAATATCATTCTGCATTTCTTCTGCCTGCTTATCCATATAATTGCCTATCAAAGCTCCGGCAGTACCGCCAACTGCAGCGCCAATTATTGTACCCAGAACAGTATTACCGGCATAATGGCCAATTACTCCGCCAACAACGCCACCGCCAACTCCGCCAATAACTCCTCCTTTTACAGCGTTGCTTGCACCGCAGCCGTAAACAAAAACAGAGAGGGCTAAAGCTGAAATTAAAACTATTCCTTTTATCTTTTTCATTCTTTTATCCTTTATTATTAGACTAAGTCAAATAATCTTTATTATTGAAAATAATATCTTATTCCTAAGCCTGCGTCAATGCCAAGCCCTGTAAGGGGAGTAACCTGGAATACAGGTACCAGTTCTAGAAAAACATCTATCGGTGCTGAACGTGCGAGCCAGGCAATACCAATAACGCCTCTTATACCAAGTGATGCATCATAGCCGCCGCTGGTATTAAATCTGCCTCCGAAACCGTAGTAAAGAGGAAATCTTTCAGTCGCACTTATTACATCGAATGAGTGCCAGAGGTAATCCATATGAAAATGAATTCGACTTCCGTTATTATAGTTACCTTTGTATTTAATCCGATCACCACCTACCGATACACCCAGACCAAAATCAAAAGCATTTATTTTTGAGGTCCAGAGTTTTGCACTCAAGCCGGTTGGTTCTCCTAAAATTAAACCCATTCCAAACCCGTGCTCCTGAGCTGCAATTGGTTTTGCTAAGACGAACATTAGGCTTAAGACTACAGCACATAACAAATAATTTTTCAAAATAATTTATTCCTTGTTTTTATTTCCTGAAAGTTACCCAGGAAAGGCGATTACGAAAATCGACCATTGGGATGAAAAAAGTACTACATCTTTTGGGTGAGACTAAAAACTATTCTTCAAACAATGAAGTTGAATCTAATGCTATTTTGTAAGCATCGGAGAGGTGTGCGTGTTTTGCAATCTGTACGCGGGTGTTAAGTGCTAATTTTTCTAGAATGTTATGTACGTGGCTTTTAACTGTATAAGGAGAGAGATGAAGCTTTTGGGCAATTTCCTTATTTGTAAAACCATCGGCAATTAATTCGACAACCTGTTTTTCACGTTTTGTCATACGGACAGATTTATCAATTACTGATGCAGATGATCCGCTGATTGCGTGTTCAACGATCTGAGAAAAAAGAGTACCGGCCAGATGCGCTGGCAGAACTTTAGCTCCCTTGTAAACTGTACGGATAGTCTTAAAAAAATCAGTGACTTTTGCATCTTTAAGTATGAAACCTGAAACACCAGCCTGCACAAATTCAAACACATCTGCCTGAAGAGGGATAAGATCCATTACAATTATTCGGGTCTCAGGAAAATGCTGTTTACTTAATTTCACGATTTGCAGGCTATTTTGGTTTCTCAAACCCAGGTCTAGTAATATTATATTGGGTTTGTGTTTTTCCATCATAGATAAAATATTTTCGCCATTACCTACGGTATCAACAACCTTAAAATCCTGTTGCTTTCTGAGCATAATAGTAAGGCCTTCACGCAGCAGCCTGTTATCTTCAATAAGTAATATTTTAATTCTTTTCAATTTTTGCACAACCAGCCAATAAATAGCAGATTATTTGTTCTTAATAATTGTAAAATATAAAATTAAGTGATTTATTCAAATGGAATTTGCATAAGTTATCTTTAATATAGCGGAGGCATATTTGTTTATTTTAAACTGGTTTTAAGATGGACAAATAGCTAGACTGTCTATTCCGGATGAAATACTCTGTGTAAAAACGGGCATTTAATTTTTCCGGATACTGGCATAAAGTAATAGTTCCTGAAGCGCTTTTAAAAAGGAACTTGACGAAGGTTCTGCTATATTCTATTATTAGGTGAATAATTATAATTATGCTGGGGCTATAGCTCAACTGGGAGAGCGTCTCGTTCGCAACGAGAAGGTTGGCGGTTCGAGCCCGCTTAGCTCCACATTTGAATCTACCATACAATCTTCTAAACTTATGCCCATTTCAAAGACAATAAACATTAAACAAAATAATCCGACTGTTGAGGAAGCGAGGAAGAAATTAATTGCTGAACTCGACAAAGCCCGGAGCGGTAATTTTAAATATGTAAAGATTATTCACGGTTACGGATCAAACGGTGTGGGGGGAGTGCTGGGCGGCGCGATAAGAAAATCTATGAAATACCGCAGGAAAGAAAAAAAAATTAAGGATTATATAATTGGAGAAAAATTCTCCGCGTTTGATTCCACCTGCAGGAGCATTATCGATAAATACCCGTTCCTGGCGAAAGACGCCGATTACAACAACAATAATTTCGGAATAACAATTGTTATGCTTTAAACCCTAAACCCTAATTTCTAATTTCTAAACTCTAAACTCTGTACGCTACCAAACTATACGCTATTCGGCGACCGTTCCCCCACCTAAAAGCCCGTTAACTAAATTGTGGCCCTTCAGGCGTAGATTTTCCTTGACAATATTACGCACTATTTGTTAAATTGATTTTCGTAACAGCCAATCTGCTTTAGGGAGGTTGCTTAAAATTTTCCGGGGGTCAAATCTGTTCTCTATTACTATCCCATTCTTTCTCAATTTTTAAACCCTGAAGACAGGCACCTAAATAATATTTTTTAACATTAGTTTGGAGAAACTATGAAGAAACTATTTGGTTTAGCCCTTGTTCTGTTAGTTGCGTCTTTGTTTTACAGCTGTAAGGATGCGGCGCCAGTGAGCGCACCTGTAAGTGACAGTAACACATCAGGTTCACTAAGCAAGGTAAATTACCCGCAGGCCGACTTCTTCCTCGTCCAGTACACTGCTGATGAGAGTGGTTTTACTAATGCCGTAAAGGACGCCGGCGGAAATGTGGATGCGGTTCACCCGGAAATCAAGGTCGCTAAGGTTAGCGGCTTAACCGATAAAACTGCCGCACAGCTTGAGAAGAAGGCGGGAATAAAATCTGTCAGCCGCGATTTAATGGTGCAGTGGGTTAAACCCGGCAATACTGTAGAGCAGCAGTCGATAGGCAGTGATGAATCTTTCTGGGCCTACCAGTGGGCGCCGCAGGCAATTCACGCGCCTGAGGCATGGGACGCCGGATTCACGGGCCAGGGTATAAGAGTAGCCGTAATTGACGGCGGAATTGCCAGTAATCATGTTGATTTAAAAGACAATATAGATGTGGCCGCCTCCAAATCTTTTGTGCCCGGATTTAATTTTAACGAGGATACCGGTACATTCTGGCATGCAACACACGTAGCCGGAATTATTGCCGCAGAAGATAACGGAATCGGTACAATTGGGATTGCACCGCACGCAACTATAATTGCAATAAAAGCACTGCATGATGGATCGGGCTCTTTCGATGCAATTATTTCCGCGATTCTTTATGCGGCTAATGAAGCTAACGCTGATATTATTAATATGAGTCTCGGCGCGGTGTTCCCGAGAAATTCTAATGGTGCAGCAAAGCTCATTGTTGCTCTTGGAAAGGCTGTAAACTATGCCCATCAAAAGGGAGTAACAGTAATAGTCGCCGCAGGTAACGACGCAATCGATTTTGACCATGCATATATGTATGTCTCAGAGCCCGCGGAAATACAGCACGTAATTTGTGTATCGGCAACCGGCCCGACAGGTTTCGCCTACGGTGGAACTAATTTTGACGACCCGGCTGAATATACCAATTATGGCCAGTCATTAGTCAGTTTTGCGGCACCTGGCGGCAATGATTTGTTATACCCGAATGGCTACTGGTATTATGATATGATATTAAGCCCGAGTTATGGAACCGGTAATTACACCTGGGCGGATGGTACAAGTATGGCAGCGCCTAACGTGGCGGGTGTAGTTGCGCTGATTATGCAGTCGCACGGCGGACATTTAAGTCCATCGAGGGTTGAAGCGATACTGCGCTCATCTTCCGACGATCTTGGTAAACCGGGTAATGATGATTACTACGGCAAGGGAAGGGTCAATGCTTATAATGCAGTTATGCAGTAAAAGTATTTTTCTGAATATAAATGCGTGATAATCCCGGGACTCTTTCCCGGGATTTTTTTACCATCCGGTGATTATCATTTCAATTTGAGTCTTCAAAAAACAAAATTCCACTATTTTTTTGTATTGCATTTTTCCCGGGGGGAACTTATGTTCGCATTTAGATGTTATAACATCAATCGAAAGCCTAATTCATTTTTACAGATTAAATTTTAGTAATACATCTCACTATAGAATATTCGGAGAGCAGCGTTTATAGATAATTGTTACAGGCATAATTATTCAGATTAAAGTTATTTGCTAAGCCTAAGACAAAATTTTATGCCGTTGCTTTTTTGATTCTAAAATTACAGGAGATCGTATTATGAAAATGTCCCGCAGAAAATTTTTTGTAAAGACACTTCAAACCGCCGCAGTCGTCGCAATTCCAACGGTATTTGGCACAGTACTCGAAAGCTGTAAAAGCACTATAATCGGCCCTACCGGTTCACAGGTACTTCAAAGTGTCTCAGGTTCTTTATCCGGCGGAAACGTTACTGTAAATATTGACTCATCATCCCCGCTTGCGAAAACCGGAACCGCGGCAACCGTAAATTTCAAGGGCGGAGTAATACTTGTTGATCATCCCTCAGCAAATGTTTACAACGCTTTATCTTCAATTTGCACACATCAGTCCTGCCAGATTACCGGATATGATTCGGGAAGCAGCCAGTTTATATGCCCATGTCACGGCTCACAGTTTGACATAAACGGAAAAGTAATGCAGGGCCCGGCATCGAGGCCGCTTACTAAATACGCAACACAGGTTTCAGCTAACCAGTTAATCATTAAAGTAAGCTAATTACACTAAAAGGGAGAATACCAAAAATGAACCCATCTATGAAAAAGGGCAATAAATATTTCTATGCTGATAAGACCAACAGATCATTTGTTTTTTTATTTGTCCTTTTATTCTCGGCTTTGTTAAGTGCTCAGAACTTAAGACTTCAATCCGAGGCCCTTAACTCATCATTTCTAAATCAGGAAGGCGTGGTAATGCAGAATTCGGTCATGAATTCTGATACCGTAAAAAATGAAGATTCCACGAATACCCGGAGTTTGAGTGATCTATCTTCACTCACTTTGACTATGCAGCCAAAACTTCTCCCGGAGAAAATGAGTTTTATGGAAAAGCTTTTGTGGAATGATAACGGATTTATGAGGAAAGTTGGAATTGCCGGGCCACTTAGCCCGGAATCCAGGAAAGACGAACTGCAGGCGCGAAGAACAATGCTGTCAGTTCACCAGATTACCGGGCTGGCAACGCTTGGTTTTATGGTTACTGCCGATTATTTCGGACAGAGGGTTCTGAACGGACGTTTAGATCTTTCC
>Ga0209919_1000147_pt1 | contig 36696 bp, 32 predicted proteins | sample SalPon2A_C_D2_MG_FD_185721 | JGI IMG/M metagenome (GOLD analysis project Ga0209919, IMG submission 185721) | Soil microbial communities from South San Francisco under conditions of wetland restoration - Salt Pond MetaG R2A_C_D2_MG (SPAdes)... | ecosystem: Environmental > Terrestrial > Soil >... | reverse complement strand
ACGTCGTTAACTAAAAAGTCACGACCTTCTACCAGCGGTGTCTTTGCCGAATATTTATCAGGATATCGCTGGAAGATGAGAATCTTCTCTATCTTTTGTCCTTCTTTCAGAGCTTCATCGTATGCAACGTCGGCTTTTTCTTTATGGTCGATAAGATTGCCAGCCCTGTAATAAGAATCAGCGGTAATTAGTACTTTGCTTTTTGCATCAGCTACTCTCTCTCCGCATGCTTTCCCGGAAAACCCGGAAAACACCTGTGAGTGAACTGCACCAATGCGTGCACAGGCCAGCATTGCGATAGCGATTTCCGGTATCATCGGCATATGAAGAGTGACAGTATCGCCGGCTTTGACCCCACAGAAATCCTGCAGTAAAGCAGCAAATTCATTTACCTTAACATAAAGTTCCTGAAAAGTCATGTGTACGATGGCTTCATTTTCCGGTTCAGGGACAAAATGTATCGCGGTCTTATTTTTATGTTTCGCTAAATGCCTGTCTATACAATTATATGAAGCGTTAATTTTACCGCCGGTAAACCATTTAAAGAATGGTGGATTGCTTGAATCCAGAACCTTATCGTATGGTTTGTACCAATCCAGCATATCAGCGTACTCTTTATAGCAGTCAGGGAAATTGTCCATGCTGAACCGCTCAAAAATCGATTCATCCTTGACATTTGCCTGTTTGGAAAATTCTTCATTCAGATTAAAATAATCTTCCTCTTTCCAGTGTACCGCAATCTGGGATTCTGATACTTCATCATTAGATTTCTTTTCGTCCATAGATTAACTCCTGATCTTTTAATTTTGAAAAAATGAATTAACCAATGGGAAGAACAACTTTTCCATAAGTCTCGTTTAAAATCTCCGCCGCCGCCAGGTAAATTGCGGACAGACCACAGAGAATTCCTTCCCAACCTGTAAATGTTTTTAAGGTTGCATTCCCGGTAGCATCGCCGAGTGCAAGAAGCCAGAATAAAATAAATAATGTGAAGAAGACTACCTGTAATGCCTTGTTCTTTTTCAAGGTAGCAATCCACATGACAAAAGTAAATAGACCCCACATAAATAAATATGCTATCATTCCGCCTTCATCGGCCTTGGCTACACCTCCCCAGCTCGGCATTACTATAAGATAGACGAGGGTCAGCCAGAACAGTCCGTAAGAAGTGAATGCGACCGTTCCGAAAGTATTTCCCTTTTTCCATTCCATCCAGCCTGCAAAAACCTGGGCCATTCCGCCGTAAAAGACACCCATTGCAAGAACCATGCTGCTTAAGGCAAAGAATCCTGCGTTGTGTAAATTGAGGAGAACAGTCGTCATACCAAATCCGAGTAACCCTAATGGAGCCGGATTAGCAGTTGAATCGAAAATTTTTGTGCTTTCTGACATAGTACCTCCGTTTAGTTTAGTTTAATTATTGTTTTGCGTATTAATTTCACAAAACAGTTTTTTTGCAGAGCAAAACGTCGGGAAATCAGCACACAGCTTTTATAACAGACCGGATCCCCTCAATTCAAGACTATCATATGTTTCACTTATTTAATTTCCCTTACTAAAGAACCTCAATAGCAAGCAGGGGAAATGCTTTTTCTAATTCTTCCCTCAGATCTTTAAGCACGCTGTTTAAAATTGCATTAGAAATCAGCGTGCAGCATCCTTCCGGGGAATGCATCGGATATTTAACGACAACCAGTTTATTTTTTGATTCAACAAATCTTAATTTTTCAATAATATTGCTTTGTGCAAGTGAAAGTCCCGATTCCGGCACTTTTATCCTTTCAAAAACTTCATCTATTTTTTTTTGCATGTCTTTCCTTTTTTTCTATTCCCGTACAAAATTACTTTCAAACGGCTCTTTCTGAAGCAAATAATTTTTTAGCGTCTGTAGACCAATTAAAGGCGTATTACTTTTAGGGAAAAGCAGTATCTGCTTAAAAACAAATCTATCTTCAATGTGGTTAGGTATAAACTCCGGGTAATATTTGTTAATAATTACATTGTTTATTCCCAGGCTGAACTCGTTCAACCTTTTTACGATTAATTCCGATTCGGAAAAGGACAATTTATCCGGGTTCATAACAAGATTAATTTTTGTCTTTGTTTTATCTCTGAAAATTTCTTTTACTTCCTTATATGATTTAACCTGCTGATTGAGCTTGTTGAGAATTTTATCTCTCTCCACCTCCTTATCGCCAAATTTAACCCTGGTAATTATTTCTCTCTTTTTAATAATTTCATTTCTTAAATCAAGCAGCTTCTCAAGCCATAAAAGAGAAATCTCCGGTAATCCGAAAAACTTCAGGGTTAATGCGGTCGGGGGCATATCGAAAATGATGTAATCTTTTTCTTTATTCCGGCTTAATATTTCCCTGTAGGCCAGTAACAAAGCATATTCCTCTATCCCGGGGGAATATTTAATAACACCGAAATACTGTTCGAGATTAAGCGCCGAAAGGTATGAATAGGTACGTCTGATCTGTGATTCAACTTCATCTAAATATTTTTTTATCCAGTAATTAATATCTATCTCTTTAATTTCGAGATTTTCGGTTAATGGATACGGTTTCTCAGAAAATTTTTTTTCAAATATATCCGACAAATTATGCGCCGGATCCATCGACACCAGCAGTACATTAAAACCGGACTGTGCCAGATGCACAGCAGTTAATGCCGACGAGGTTGACTTACCAACTCCGCCTTTTCCTAGATAGAAAAGACAACTGGTTTTTGAATCATTTTTCATATAACATCAAACGCAGATAAAAGATCTGACATAGGGCTCTCAGCAGTATCTACCTTGTTGAGCATCAAAACAAAATGCTTTTCCATTTCAGGCAGCAGGTCAAGTGTTAAATTCATCGGGGGTGATGGAAGGCCGATAAAAGAGCCGAGCACTATTAGTCCGAACATATTTTCCATTTCGCCAAGTTCATATTCAATTTTATCCACCATCGTGCTCCTGGCCATGGCATCATAATAATTCCACCCTTTAACCAGCTTATCTTTAATTTTGCGTGTAAACTTTTTCATCGGAAAGCCTATCCCCCGTTTTAATTAAACTCAAATAATTTTATTGCGCTTCACTTATCCTGAATAATTTTTTTTCAAACTTAATTCGTTTCTCCGAAGGGAAATAATAGTATACGGCATAAAGTGAAATAATAACAACCGCACCATAATAAAAACCTGGAAGATTCAGCAATACCGTAATGAGGACAAAATATGGAGCTATCATGGCAATAATTATCAACTCTTTTTCAAATTTTAAAAATTCATGACCGGTTATAGATTTACGGTCTTTTATTTTGTTGACAAAAAAAGTCCTGTAAAAAATCGGCAAAGCCAGACTGAATAAAGCTGTCAGTACCAATATAGCAACGGAGACGATCCTGTTTAATTCCAATTCTCTCCGGTTAATAATTCCCAGGTACTGCCCCAGGTAAATCAGGACCAACAAAAGGAGGAGTGGAAATAATAATTTGAAATATGTTCTCTTTAATTCTTCCTTAATCATACCTGCCTGTATTTGCTATCTTAATTTGTTGACAACAATGTCCGGTGGTAAACCGGACACTGTTGCCAAATTAAAATAATTTGAAAGAACCTATCCTTACACGTTTTCTGTTGCAGGTTCGCTCTTATCATGAAAATCTGATGTCTTGGTTGAGAAAAGTTTAATAAAGCCTTCTCCTGCAACCCAGACCATTGACAAAATAATTATAACATTTACTATTTGCAGTAAAATATTACTTTTTGCTCCAAAGCTTATCTGATTTAGAATAGCGGCCCATAAGGTCATTATGAACATGAACACGGCCGGGATAGCGCTTATCAGCCAAGCTTTTTTATTCTTCTGTTTAAGATAAATGGCAATAATAATTAAGGTTAATGAAGCAAGTATCTGATTTACAGCTCCGAAGAGGGGCCATAGAGATAAAGCGCCTTTTCCACTTGCACCTGATGAAAAGATTAAAGCTAAAGCAAATAAAACTACTACTGCAGTTGAAAAAAACTTGTTTTTAAATGTCTTTGGGAACATTTCGGTCAGCACATATCTCTGAATACGGGTCGCGGTATCGAGTGTTGTACCGGCAAAGGAAGCTACGAATACGCCCATGAGCACCACCGATACGGCCTTAGGTACACCGATAGCCCCGATCATATTTGCTGCTCCGTCTACAAATGCGCCAACTTTTGAACCAAGGCCGGCAGCACCAGCCCAGGATGCATAATGATGAGTCCATGCCTGCACTCCGAATAATGTTTGGCCGTCAGCAGTAGTATAACCCATTCCTATTCCGGCGACAGTTGCTATAATTACAAGTGTAGCCAGAGCGCCTTCCATCAGCATACCGCCGTATCCGACAAAGATAGAATCGCTTTCTTTCCTGACTTGTTTCGAAGAAGTTCCTGATGAAACCAGTGAGTGAAATCCTGAAATAGCTCCACAGGCAATTGTAATAAACAGGAATGGCCAGAGCGGTGGCGCGGCCTCGGGTGCGGCCTGGTAAGCAGGAGCCACCATATGAAGATTACCGCTGAATGAAGCAAACATTACTCCTAAAACCATGAGAACCATTGCAACGACCAATTCGTGTCCGTTGATGTAGTCGCGTGGTTGTAACAATGTACCAACAGGAAGTACCGAAGCTATGAACGCATAAATCAATAAAATAATTGACCAGATTCCTATAGGTGAAATACCTAATACTGCGGGCAAGGTAACAGGTACGTAAGCACCCAGTATTATAGTCAAATACATAATTGTAACCGCAATTACAGTATATACTGTTAAATTTCCGCCTTTTTTATAGATAGCATATCCAAGATAAAGAGCAATTGGAATTTCCAGCCACACAGGTAATACTGCACCGGGATACATTGCAAAAATTACCGCCATAACAAGACCAAATATTGCTACTATAATCCACAGCTCTAGAAAAACTATAAAAAAGAAAAAATATTTTGTGCGGGCGTTAATATATTTCGCTGTATATTCAGAAATAGATTTCCCTTTGTTCCTCATTGAAATTATCAGGGAGCCAAAATCATGTACCGCACCCATAATAATCGATCCTAAAAAAACCCAGACTAATGCCGGAACCCAGCCCCAGATAACCGCAATTGCCGGACCTACAATTGGGCCCGTCCCTGCGATGGATGCAAAGTGATGTCCGAAGATGACTTCTTTCTTGGTAGGGACGAAATCAACACCGTCTTCCATTTCAACAGAAGGCACCTGGTTGTCATCATTAATTGCAAAAATTTTATTGCCAATATATTTCCCGTAAAGCTTATACATCACAAGGTAGCCGACAAAAGCTAAAACCATTATTAGTAACGATTCCATTTTCGTTCCTTGTTTTTATTAAACATACTACACAGCGTTAAAGCCACCCTGGTAGAAAGTGGCTTTAACATTTAAAATTAAAATTTATATAAAGCGCTGAAAGAAACCTGGGTTCCTTTAGCGGTATCTTCATTTAATCCATAAGTCAATTTATTTTGCAGGTATTCCACTCCCAGACCAAGCGGACCGGTTTGATATTTTACCATTACATCAAACAGGTTATTTTTTATCCTGGCGGAGTTTCCTATAGCTGCCATTGCTTCAGATTTGCTTACACTCTCCATGCCGTAGAATCCGTAAATGCCCCAGCCGCTCGGAAAACTGTACCCTAATTGTGCCCAGCCTCCTGTAGAAGATAAATCTTTATTCACACTTTGTATCTGGGTTAATTGACCAAACTGCTGGCCGATATTTTTTCCATGGTAGATATTACCCTGTAATAAAAATCCATTCGAATTTATGCTCGCGCCAACTTCGGCAGCTGACCCGGAGAGAGTACTGGTAGAATCCACATTTGTCCCTGCCAGATTTTTGCTGTCTATATGCCCAACAACATATGCTTTAAAAACAGTACCTTCTGAAATTTTACTATTCAGGTTTAATCTTACCTCAAATTGCGGTGTACCTGAATTACCGGCTGTTCCAAAATTTACATTATTACCCGGCCCGCTCCAGGATCCTTCAAAAACTGCGGCGTCTAATCCCACGTGGGTAGAACTGTTCGAAGCAAATTTATAATACATATATATGCCGGGGAATCTCCAGCCAACATCGCCGGCTGATCCGTATCCCAAAGGAAAAGCTATGTGTGACATTGAAACCGGTACATTACCGAATAAAGGTGTCCATGCCTGGCCAAGCCTGATTGTAAGATTATCATGAACAATATCCAGATAAGCTAAACGAAGGCGGGGTGTTGGCTGCTCTGCACTGAAAGCACCGGCGCCGTTAAATCCTCCGAATGCATCAAACTCCAGTACACCGCCCAATTTCCAGTTATTTGTAAGTTCGGGACCATTGAATACCATTGTAAGCCTGCTGTTCCGTATATCACCTCCGTAAAACCATCGGTTGGTGGTATATTCCGGGGGCGCCGCGAACTCCGCGTTTTGCCCGTTGCCAAATACGAATCCCTGATTCTGTCCGAAAAATGTCGTGCTTACAAAACCCTTAATTTTCAGGGTTTCTTTTCCACCCGTGGTAACGTTCTGTGCAAACAAAATGCCGGTAAAAAAAAGGAAGGTGGAAAGTACTACAATTTTTTTCATTTTTATCTCCCTGATTAAAGAATGAATTAAAAAATTAAATGTAGCTTATGAGTGGTGAAATTACACTCGTCCAAAAGGTAGTGAACGTTTATAATTGTGATTTTGCCGCTCAATGTTTTTCAACATAGCAAACAAATTATGTTTATAGCAAAAAGAAAGGTTTTAAGATGCAGTATATAAAATTAAAAGGCGGAATAATTAATTAAGATGCATTAAATGCCCAGGTGTTCTTTCAGTTCCTTTAAATAATGCCTGCTGACCGGTATTAAATGTTTACAGCTTGTTTGAATTTTTGCCGCTGAATTTTCTTCAAACAGAACCTCGTCAATTTTATCCAGGTTTACTAAATATTGTTTGTGGCATCTGAATAAATTTGTTTTTTCTTCGAGTACTTTCAAAGTGAGTTCTGTAAAATGTTTTTTATCACAGTCGATGAAAAAAACACCCGTTTCATCGGAGTGGACATATTGTATTGTGTCCACATCGACCATTTTTACCTTATTGGCCCCCGCGCTTGGAATTCTCTTTAACGGCGCAATATTGAGTTTCTGCGGGGTCTTTCCAACAATTAACTTGTTGAGTTTCTCAATAGTCTTATAGAGTCTTTCCTTCTCAACCGGTTTTAATAAATAATCAATCGCGTCATTTTCGAAGGCCTCAATGGCAAATTCGTCGTAGGCAGTAACGAAGACGACCCGTGGTAACCTGGTGTTTTCAATCATCGATAACATTTCAAAACCGCTAATCTCCGGCAATTGAATATCAAGAAATATTACATCCGGATGCAAATTATTAATTGCCTTTATACCATCCAATGCATTTGCACATTTCTGTAAAACCTCCACTTTATTGGTTTCATCAAGCAGGTATTCCAGTTCTCTGCGCGCATTTATCTCGTCTTCAATAATTATCGCTTTTATCTTCAATTCATCCCTCCCGCGGGCAATAAAATAGTTGCAATTGTTTTTGTATCCGATTCACAATGAATATTTACACCGTACTCATCTCCGACCAGATGTTTAATTCTTTTATCCACTATTTTAATTCCCAGTCCGCTCTTATCATTTTTTTCAACGTACAATCCGCCGTTATCCTCAATATCTACCTGCAGATTCCCGTTATTCCTGAAAATTTTGATCCTAACCTCACCGTTATTGAGAAGTTTTGAAACACCGTGTTTTATTGCATTTTCAACTAATGGCTGAAAAGTAAAAGTCGGGATTTTTATATTAAGCAGAGTCTTATCAACTTCAAAAAATATTTTTAAGTGATCCTGGAATCTTACTTTTTCAATTTCCAGGTACGAATTTACGTGATCCAGTTCCTCTTTAATTGTAGAAAGATTGGCGTTTCTCTTCAGGTTTTTTCTGAAATAATTAGACAAATGCATCAACAGGTCCCTCGCCTTATCGGCGTTCCAGCGGCTTACTGCAATTATCGTATTGATTGAATTAAACAGGAAGTGAGGATTAATCTTTGCCTGGATCAAATTTAATTCTGATTTTGTCAGCATATTTTTTTGGTATTCGTACCTCGCCGCAATAAGCTGGTTTGCAACCAGCTCTGCAATTCCTTCACCAAGAGTTTCATTTATCTTTAAAAAGAATTTATTCTTTAGTTCATAAAGTTTTATAGTGCCGATAACTTCTTCATTTACTCTCATAGGCACTACAAGTACAGTTGAAAGTTTACAATCTTCAGAAAGCGGGCAATTGTAGGACCCGTTTGAACCATCGATAAAAACTATTTTATTTTCAGCAATTGCCTCCCTGGTATATTCGGAAGCGATCTGGTTACCTGGTTTGTGATGATCGTCCCCCACACCAACAAAGGCCAGTATATTTTCACGGTCCGTAATTGCAACAGCGGCAACATTTGTCTCTTCAATTATAATATTTGCTATCTTCTCAGCCGAGCTTTGACTCAGGCCCTTGCTAAGAACCCCGAGAATTTTTTTGGCAATTCTAAGCGCCTGTTTAGAATACGCTGACCCTATTTTATCATAATTATACCTTTGATCCCTGAACAGGCTCATTATTAATGTCGCCCCGAATGAGTTTGTAATTATCATCGGCAACGCGATAAGCTCCACAAGTTCAATGGCCCTGTCAATCGGCCTGGATATCGCGATGATAATTATCATCTGTAAAATTTCAGCAACAAGTGTTGTCAGAAAAACCACGTCGGGGTCAAATATTCTCTCGTTCTTTTCCTGCTTCAGAAAATAATAATGAACAAGCCCCGCGAGTAATCCTTCAACAGTTGTCGAGAGGCCGCAGGAAACTGCTGTAAATCCTCCTATAAAGTACCTGTGTATTCCGGCTGTCAGGCCGACAGAAAATCCCAGCGTCGGGCCGCCTATCAGCCCGGCTATCACGGCTCCGATCACCCTGTTGTTTGCGATTGCACCTTCCACCGGAACTCCGAAATAAGTACCGATAATGGATACGGCGCTGAAAATTACATAAAGAGTAAAAAAGTAATTACGATTGAATTTCCTGGTAAGCAGTAATTTAAATGCGGGGGTCTTGCTAAAAAGGTAGGCTATAACAAGAAATACCGCTATCTCTTTGAATAGATTTATTAATATGTTCATTTCTTACCGGCCATTGAATCTTAAAAATCAAAAAGCCTTTTATCTGAACAGAACAATTCGCGGCATTTCCCCTGCAACAATATATTAAACGGTATTTAAATTTAGGGAAGCATAATCATGCTATAATTGATTGCCCCGTGTGTTCAAATTTAACTTTTCTTGTTTAAAATGAAGTAAAATTTTCACTTTTAAATTCAACTCATTAATGATTTTAAGGATAATTGTTGTAATTTTCAAATAGTAAAATATGCGAGGACCCCATGAGTCAGGAAGATAATTATTCCTCAGCTTTGGAAGGTTTTGAAAAATACCGTAAAACAGCGGGTTTTCTTTTGGGTCCTGTAATATTTTTTACAATTCTTTTAATTTCCACACCCGAAAGTTTCATTCAAAACGCAAAGGCAATGCTACCTTCCGGCGCTTCAGACCAGCAGGTACTGCAACTTGCTTACGGAACAAAAGTTACGCTTGCTCTCCTTTTATTAATGGTAATTTGGTGGATTACAGAAGCCGTACCCATACCCGTAACAGCAATTTTACCGGGTATTGTTCTGCCGTTATTTCACGTTACAGGTTTTTTCCATGACAAGGTTTTCATGTTTACAGGAAAAAACATCCTTGTCAATTATGCCAACCCCATAATATTTTTATTTCTCAGCGGCTTTCTCCTGGCAGCCGCAATGCAGAAATGGAATCTCGACCGCAGACTTACCCTCTATATACTTACGCGTGGAAACATCGCAAATAATTCAAAACTTGTCCTGCTCGGTATGATGTCCATTTCAGCGTTCCTTTCAATGTGGATTTCGAACACTGCAACAACAGCAATGCTTCTTCCGCTGGGCGCCGGAATTATCATCCAGGGAGGCGGCAAGGTAGGAGAATCTAACTTTGGTAAATCACTTATGCTCGGTATTGCATGGGGCGCATCAATAGGCGGAGTGGGTACAATTATCGGAACACCTCCAAACGGAATCTGCGTTTCAATTCTGAAATCTTCCGGAATCGCGGATATAAATTTTGTCGACTGGATGAAAATCGGGATTCCTTTCGTGATATTATTTATCCCGATAACCTGGTTTGTACTTTTAAAAGTTTTTCCTCCCGAAGTAAAAAACATTAAGGGCGGCAAAGAACTTGTTGTTGAAGAAAGAAAAAAACTCGGCCTCTGGACGAAAGCGGAAAAGCTTACAGTAGTCGCATTTTTAACTGTAGTGATTTTGTGGGTCTCGCATCCTTTCTGGAATTATATTTTTTCAAAATCATTTTTTGAAAACCTGTCATGGTTCGATGAAAATATAATTGCGCTTTTCGGCGCGTTCCTTTTATTCCTGCTGCCCGTCAACTGGAAAGAACAAAAATTTGTTCTTGACTGGTCGGACGCAAAATTTGTCGACTGGGGAACACTTCTGCTTTTCGGCGGGGGAATCGCTTTATCCGATGGTATGTTCAAAACAGGCCTGGCTAATTTAATAGCAACGTCAGTAGTTGCATTTCTCGGATCCCCCTCGACCATAGTTCTTATGTTTACTTTAATATTAATGCTTGACCTGCTGACAGAAGTTACTTCAAATACAGCTGTCATTTCCATGATGATACCTATAATAATCACAATTGCTGCCACTACAGGCGATGACCCGGTTACACTCTGTGTTGCGGCAACAATTGCGGCATCAATGGCTTTTATGCTGCCAGTTGCAACACCACCAAACGCACTGGTTTACGGTACAGGGTATATAAAAATAAGAGACATGATCAGAGCCGGGTTTATACTTGATATATTAGGCTGGTTTTTTACGACTGCGGTTATATACTTTATTGCCCATAAATTATTGGGTGTGCTAAATTTCTAAGTGGGAATAAATTAAGTTTTAAAACTGAAATGAAAAACTCACTCCAAGCGGCGAGGTTGCGGCAGGAGACGGTGAGCCAGATTGTTTCAGTTTATTCCTGTAATATTTACCCACAGTTGAACCAATTGCATATGACATAAACGCCGCAGCAATTGCATCAGAAAACCAGTGCATTCTACCGCCATGCACGGAAGTAACTCCGTAAATCATATAAGCAACCAGACTATATCCTGCAATTTTAAGCCAGCTTTTATCCGGGTAATAATTAGTTAATGAAGAAACGACAGACATTGTAGAAGAAGTATGTCCTGACGGCCATCCCCAGAATACCCCGCCTCTTAAAAAACCAAAACGAAAAGTTTTGCTCAGCCCCTTCATATCTTTTTCATTTGCGGGATCGGGATGAGGACGGCCGGTAATAGCTTTTAAAAGTGAATTGTATGCAAGTGTAAGAAGACTTGATTGTATAACTGCAAAAGACGCACCGAGCACTTCATCGTCTGATTTTAATTTACCGTAAGCGTACAAAGAACCCCCTACAACAAACGGCAGGTAAAATCCGATACGTGTAATCGGTGAAGCCACATTTCCTAATTCCTGATGCTCATAAAAAAACTTATTGATTTCATAATCCGTATTGGTTGTAACAATTAATACAGTTGAAGCGACTCCAGCCAGATGAAGATAAAGATTATCGCCCTTGAAGCTATCGGCAATATTATTGCCAATATTGCTGAACAAAGTAAGATCCGTCTGTGAAGAAGAAGTAACGGACGGTGTGGCAGTATTTAGAAATTTATTGAAATATGAAGAATTGATAACAGTGTTTTCTTTAACAATCCTGCGTAAATTACCGGCATATATTGTTGCACTTGAATATTTTTCGAATGAAATTGTTTTGTTTTTAAATTGTGCGTCAAGAGACAGAGAGGGAAGTATAACTAAAGTTATAAATATTTTTATTCCGAATTTCATAAAATGGTTTCAGTAAATATTAATATTTAGATCCACGATTGTAATACTTCCTTCCTGGGATGCGGAATAACAACTTTCTGTACCAGCAAACCCTTCTTTGCAATAGCCGCAGCCCCAGTTTCAACAGCCGTCTCAACTGAAGAGACATCCCCCGTAAACATAACGTAGCCCTTTCCCCCTATTGCCATTGCTAAATAAACAGTTATTAAATCAACAGAAGCTGATTTTACGGCAGCATCCGCAGCTTCAATAATAGATGCTACAGAAAACGATTCTATCACACCGAGTGCCTGCAGATCGACAACTGGATTTACCCCGCTTATAGCAGGAAAAATTGATGGATGGACATTTGGAATAATAAAATGATCGACAAGTTCATCAGCACTGATTTCTATTCCTGTTTCAATACTCGCATTAACAGCATCAACATCACCGCCGATAAGAATCATATATTTGCCAGGACATATTGTGCGGTTAACAATTATTTCAATATCAGCTCGTTTCAGCATTGCGTCCGAAACTTCAAGTCCTTTGGCAATACTTGATAATTCAACCAGGCCAATAGCTGCTTTCATTCAAAAACCTTTTTAATAATTTTTAGAAATCAAAATTCCCTTTTCTGAAATATCTTTCACAATACCATCAATACTGGAATGGACCGGGACACCCAGATCATCTTCTTCAGTTGAGGCTATCATTTCTCCTTCTTTTACTTTTGAGCCAATCTTTACAACAGGATTAGCGGATTTACCAAAATTATATTTTAGAGGTATTAAAACTTCAGAAATATTTTTATCTATATTCTTAAACTCTGCCTTCCTGTCGTAATGCTTAAGCCCAAGGCGTTGATACAGAGATGTTATAGGGATTTCTCTCCCTTCTCTTACCGGGTGAACATCCCTGAAAACTTCCTCTTCCTCCTCCCTGGTAAATCCTTTTTCCTCTTCACGCAATTTTACTTTAGTATCAACACAAATATTTTTAGGGTCCAATTTTTCCGGACAGGCAAATAGTGTGCAAACATTACATTCACAGCAGCTTGAAGCCCATTGATTCAATCTGTCTTTTGCTTCTCCTGTCATCTGCAGCGACCGCATTACCAGATGCGGTTGTATCGGGTAACCCAAAATGTAGCGGGGACAAAGTTGAGTACAGAAGGAACACTGATCACAGGTACTGTGACCGGCTTTGTTATATATTTTTTGAGGTGAAGATTTTCTTACAACCAGTGTATGATCCGAAGGAAGAATTATCAGTCCGCCAAGTGTTTTAGTTACGGGCAGAGAAAAATCCGTTTCAACCCCTCCCATCATCACTCCGCCTGTTAATGCTACCGGATCGCTTGTTGTAAATCCGCCAGCCAAATCAATACAATCTTTAAAACTCGTTCCGACAGGAAGGGATGTAGTTATTGGATTCTTAACTGCACCGGTAACTGTTATAAACTTTTTTGTAACGGGAACATTTTCAAGAGCATTTGCAATATTTACTAAGGTCTCAACATTATTAACAAGGCATCCGATCATTAATGGAATTCCATTCGGAGGAATTCTTTTTCCTGTTACTTCGTAAACAAGTATATATTCATCGCCGGCTGGATAAACATTCCGGGTAATAAAAATATCTATGCCCGTTTTTTTTGCCAGTGGTTTTATAATTTCCGCAGCATCCCTGTTTTTTTCCTTTATTGCGAGTGTTATTTTTTTTGCGTCAGTAAGTTCACGGATAATCTCAAGTCCGTGAAGCATTTTTTCAGTTTCTTTTAACATCACTTCACGGTCTTTGTATAAAAGCGGCTCGCATTCCACGCCGTTGGCAATGATGTGTTCAACATTTGTATTTAGTTTTTTGTGAGATGGAAATCCCCCGCCGCCTGCACCAACAACTCCGGCTAACCTTATTTTTTCCAATATTTCCAGTTTTGTCATTATTTTACCGGGTTAAAGATTTACTTCTTATGTATTAAAATTAACGAAAAAAACTGAGTTGTTGCAGAATATTTCAAAATAATGTTCGGAGCAGTCGTCACATTTCTTTTTAATAATTTAAAACTTCACTAAATTTGCAGTCTCTGGTTTACCTGCCCACGTAGCTCAGCTGGATAGAGCAACGGTTTCCTAAACCGTAGGTCACGTGTTCGAATCACGTCGTGGGTACTATTTTCAACTCTATAACTTTCCGGATACTTAAAAACCCCCTTGAATGCTAAATTATTCCACTTATTGGTATAAAAGCTCAGGAATGATTACGTTTAAAATCATTCTGAAATTTTTGCTGACTTTATCAGAATAGTTTAATAATAAGGGAATTAAAATGTACTCTGCTATATATCTAATTTTGCTTGCAATAGCTGCAATAATATTTTTTAATGGACTAAAAGCAAAAAACAAATCCAAGATTGCACTTGGAGTTATTATTGCACTTTTGACTGCCGTATTCTTCTGGTTTATGGATTTCTGGGGTGAAGTTCTGTGGTTTAGAGCCCTCGGATTCACAGACAGGTTCTGGCTCGAAATGCTTTATAGCATACTTTGTGCTGTTGCGGGAATAATAGTCTCATTTGGCGGCACTTATTTGCTGACAATGTTTATTCCCAAAGATTTCAAATACGTAAAATGGTCCGCAATTCTAATAGCCACCTTTTTAGGTGCGATGTGGGGTTATACTAACTGGTCTGTAATACTTAAATATCTAAACAGCGTTCCAACAGCAGTAACCGACCCTCTATTCGGAAACACCACAGGATTTTATTTGTTCATGCTGCCGTTTTTAGACATCATTTATATTTTATTATTCACAGTCACTTTTATATCACTAGCGGCTTCCTTTATTTCTGCATTTGTAAGAATGAATCAACAGGGAATTTTCTTTTACCTCCCACCCTCTGTTTCAGCATCCACGAAAAAGCTTCACAATTCAATTTACCTGAATTCATCAATTTTCTTATTCGTGCTGGCATTCGGGAAGTTATTAAGCAAGTATCACCTGATGTATTCAGACAGTGGAGTTGTTTTCGGGCCAGGATGGACTGACTCAACTATATTAATACCCGTTTATAATATCATCATCATATTAATGATTCTGATGAGTATAGTAATTATAGTTCCGGCTTTAAGAAACAGGTACAGGGATATATTCAACAAGTTTAAAATAAATTCCACAAATGAACCGATTTATATTTTATCAGGTTCTGCCGGACTAATAATATTGTTATGGTTCATCGGGCTTTCAGCTATACCCGGTCTCTTTGAGGCATTCATGGTAAAGCCAAATGAGATTACTTATGAGCGTCCATACATTCAGAATAACATAAAATTTACAAGACTTGGATTCGGCCTGGACAAGGTGCAGGAAAAAGAATTTCCGGAAAGCGGAAGTTTTACTATGGGCACAGTTAAAAATAATCCGGCTATTTTTAATAATATAAGATTGTGGGACTGGCGAGCGCTGGGTGCTACTTACAGGCAGTTCCAGGGTTTCAGGCTTTACTACCAATTCTCGGGTGTTGATGTTGACAGGTACAATATTAACGGGAACATCCGCCAGGTAATGGTATCAGCGAGAGAAATGGACATTAACAACCTTCCGAAACAGAGCCAGACATTTGTAAACAGGCGCTTTCAGTATACACACGGTTACGGACTTACAATGTCTACCGTAAATGAATTTACACAACAAGGCCTGCCGCATCTTCTAATAAAAGACATACCCACAAAAAGCGAGGACTCGGCACTATCTGTAAATCAACCGCGGATTTATTACGGTGAACTTACAAACGCGCCGGTAGTTGTTAATTCAAAAGAAAAAGAATTTGATTACCCCAACGGCAACCAGAATATTTATAACCGCTACAACGGTAAAGGCGGAGTTATGCTTAGCAGCCTGTGGCGGAAATTTTTATTCGGATGGAAGCAGGACGGAACGCAGTTGCTCTTTTCAGATTACCCGACCGACAGCAGCAGGATTATGTTTCACCGGCAGATTGAAGAGCGTGTAAAACTTCTTGCGCCGTTCCTTAAATTCGATAACGATCCGTACATAGTTCTGGATAACGGCCAACTCTACTGGATGATCGACGCTTATACAACTTCAAGTTATTTTCCTTACAGTGAGCCGTTCAGTTCAAATGAAGAGATCGGTTACGGCGAAGGCAAAAATGGCAGAAGTCTTTACAGCAGTGTTAATGAAGTATTCAACGGCGCAAATTATATAAGAAACTCTGTTAAGGTTGTTGTAAACGCTTACGACGGCTCGGTGGATTTTTATGTTGTTGATAAAGATGATCCGTTGATAAAAGTGTGGAGTAAAATTTATCCAACTCTTTTTAAACCTGAATCCGAAATGACAAAGGGACTTCTCGCACACATCCGCTACCCAATGGATATGCTACTAACGCAGGGAATAATGTATGAGAAATATCATATGACCGACCCCACTGTGTTTTATAACCAGGAAGATATCTGGGTAAGGGCGACGGAAAAATATTACAGCAATATTCAACCGGTTGAACCATACTACATTATCTGGCAGCTACCCGGCTCAAACAAGCCGCAGTTTTCCCTGATTCTTCCATTCACTCCGAAAAACAGGCAGGTGCTGATAGGATGGATTGCCGGAATGTGCGATCCGGAGAATTACGGTAAATTAATTACGTACCAGTTTCCGAAAGGAAAAATGATAACCGGACCGCAGCAGGTAGAGACAAAAATTGATCAGGACAGTTTCCTCTCCGGCCAGCTTACTCTCTGGGATCAGAGGGGATCGAATGTAATACGCGGTAATGTGCTCGCAATACCGGTTGCCAACACATTATTTTATGTTGAACCGATTTACCTGCAGGCTGAAACTGCGGCATATCCGGAACTCAGGCTAGTAGTTGTGATGCACGGGGATGATATGAGTTACGCGCAGACTTTTGAACAGGCGCTGAATAAATTCTTTAACGCGGCAGCAAACAGCGCACCTGTTAAGCAGAATGTTTCTTCATCACAGAAAATTATGACTCCCAACGGCGAGCTTATAAAACGCGCAAATGAAGCGTTCAATAATTACCTGAAATACTCCGGACAGAAGAAATTTTCTGAGGCTGCGAAGCAGCTGGAGAATCTGCAAAATCTTCTTCAGAAACTTTCCAACGAAGCTGGGAAGAAATAAATTTGAGCTTCTTAAAATTTTCATTAAAACACCTCGCTTGCCGGGGTGTTTTTTTATGCCAAAACTATGCTGAAAAAGAAGGAAACATTTTTATTATTTTAGATAACATATTTTGAATATTTACGATATGCATTAAGGGAAGAAATGAAAGCAAGGGAAAGTGGAATGCCGGAAGAGGAAACCTGGAGTGAATTTTTCGATGTGGAAAAAATTCTGGATGAACTGGAAGTAAATAATGAGATTGAAAAACTTGCCGACCTGGGCTCCGGTTACGGAACATTTGCAATACCAGCAGCAAAGAGAATTAAAGGAAAAGTTCTCGCCTTCGATATTGAAAATGAAATGATCGGGAAACTTAATTCGAAATTACTAAAAGAAAACCTGCAGAATGTAGCTTTAATTAATAAAGATTTTATTAAAGATGGTACCGGACTGGGAAATGAAGAAATCGATTTTGTTTTTCTTTTTAATATTCTTCACGCTGAAGAATCTGCAAACATACTAAAAGAGGCATGTAGGATTCTGAAGAAAAACGGAAGACTCGGAGTAATTCACTGGAACTACGATTCCTCCACACCACGCGGGCCGGCAATGGAAATCAGGCCAAAGCCAGAAGATTTAGAAAGTTTATTAATCAATGCGGAATTTTCAATATTGAAGCACAATATTAACCTGCAGCCGTATCACTACGGAATACTGGCTCAAAAATAAGGCAGTGAAATTCTAAGGAAACAGAACCATGCACGCTCTTGATGATGAAAAACTTGTATGAAATAATAAGAGATCCGGATAAAGTAGTTTGTTCTTGATTTCAGTGCTAAATTTGAAGTGTAAGTAATTTTGTTTGGGGGAATATGAAGGATATTGAAAAACTTGGTTTTGATGATTGGTTCAGGGACAAAGTTGAAACGGAAAAATTAAACGATTATAAGATTGCAAGAGTAATCAGTGTAAATAAAAATAGTTTTGTTGTCTCAAACGGCCTGAAAGATATTTACGCAGAATTGACCGGCAAATTTTTATTTAATTCAGATTCCGCCCTGGATTTACCCACTGTTGGCGATTGGGTGTTTGCGCAAATATTCGATGATGATTCTTTGGCTGTGATCCACGATATACTTCCCCGTAAATCTTTGTTGAAAAGAAAAACACCGGGTAAAAAAATAGATTATCAGCTTATTGCGGCAAATATTGATTCAGCAATTATTATGCAATCACTCGATTCTAATTTTAACCTGAGAAGACTTGAGCGCTACCTGGTCATGATAAATGAAAGCAATATTACCCCGATTGTTTTCTTGAGTAAAAGCGACCTTGTAAGCGCAGATGAAATAGAAAAAAAGAAAGAAGATATTTATAAAGTTATTCCGGGCGTTAAAATTGAAGTTTTCAGTAACAACAAGCCCGGAGATATTGAAAAAATCAGGACCCATTTTGCTCCCTCACATACTTATTGCCTGCTCGGCTCATCGGGTGTAGGCAAGACCACACTATTAAATAATTTGCTGCACAGGGATTTATACAAGACCGGGCCAATAAGAGAAAAAGACGGAAGGGGAAAACATACCACTACACGCCGTGAACTTATCGTTTTAGAAAACGGCTCCATTGTAATAGACAACCCCGGGATGCGGGAACTTGGTATAATCTCGATTGATTCCGGCCTCGATGAAACATTCAATGAAATTGCGGAATTATCAGAACAATGCCGCTACGCGGACTGCACTCATACAGTTGAGAAGGACTGCGCAATTTTAAATGCTGTGGAGACCGGGGAAATTTCCAAAGAGAGATACGACAATTACATTAAGATTTATAAGGAATCAATGTATCTTGAAATGTCATATTATGAAAAAAGACAGAAGGATAAAAAGTTCGGCAAATTTATGCATACGTATTTGAAAAATAAGAAAAATCAAGAATAGCAGTTTACCGATGCCCGCTCCTCCAGATGATCTCAAACCAATTTTAATATTACAATTTAAAGAAATAGTACGTCTTTTCAGGCCGTTAACTCAATGAAAAGTATTTATCCCGCTAACAGCGCGGGCCTTTAAATAAATCCTTTCAGAAAATTCTTGACAATAATACTCCATATTCTGATTTTGAGAAATGAAGTGAAGGCTAATCCGTGTTATTCACTCAAATTGACTAATTAACCAGTTCAGCATAAGTAATAGTTATAAACCAGGTTAGATTATGAAAGTACCATCAGATTTAGAAATACTAAAATATGTTTATAAGGAGTATTATCGGTCTTATAGCTCATTTATGAAAGGCGATGGTTCTCGAGAAACAAAAATATTTGTCCCAATTGAGATAAATAAAATTGCCAAAAAATTTAGGATTGATGAAGATATAATTTTTGGCCGTTTATATTATTACCTAGACCCTAAATATTCTTACAAAGATTCAGACGGTTCAATAAAATCATTTTTTGTTCTTAGTGTAAACGGGAAAGATAGACATTGTGTTAATTTCCCATTAATGAGTTCTATATTGGCGGGTCTTCAAGAAGAAAATAATAAGTTTTGGATTTCTACTACTTTAGCAATTTATGCAACAGTTATTGCAGTATTGTCAATAGTTGTTTCTTTAGTTTTTTAAGCAGCGGCTCTGCGCGACTGAATTTCAATAAAAACCCCGCCTAAAAAGGCGGGGTCTCACTATTCACTTATCCACTAATAATAAGAGAAATATTACATATTAAACCAATATGTAAACTTTACGAGAAATATATTATCCGGGTGCAGATCAAGCATATTTTTGAATGACTTACCGAATTGGAAATCCGGATTACTTGTATAATCGCTTCTTGTCTGCGTCCACACAAAATAAAATGTAGAGCCGGGTTTATATTCCCATCTTAAAACCGCGTTGCCTCTGAGCGAGGTAAAATTAAAATCCTGGTTTCCTATATCAATTGGCTGTGCCGGTCCGCTTCCGTCGGGGTCGGCCGTGTAATTGTTATTATCAAATGTTGAACCACCCCGCCCGTAAACATTGAAATCATAAGTGCGGCCTTTTGTCAGTTCTTTATAATTTTTATACGAGCCTGTTGAAATAAGAGGCTGCATAAACATCTGCAAACTTAAAGAAGGTGTAAAAGTCCAGTTAACTCTTATGCCGGCAGAAAATGTTTTCTGATCTAGCTCACCAAACACATATCTTTTTCCGTAGGTGTTTACAGCATACGGATCACCAAATGTTCCAACATATTGCGAACGGTCATAATTTCTTGAGTACCTTGGTTCGATACTAACATAGAGACTCGGCACCGGCCTGAAAGAAATATCAGGTTCAAATCCCCAGCTGTAAGAATTATCTGTTTGATTATATAAATTATAATTCAAACTCAGAATTATGTCCTTTCTCGAATCGCTGTTTGCGCCAAGATTTATTTCGTATCCTATAGGATTGATAATTGCAGGACCACCCCTGGTTGCCCTGTCATTAACAGTATGAGGATTAAAAGCACTGCTCCAGTAAAATTCCATGTAATTTAAGAATGTTACATAGCCGTTTGTAAATAATCCTTCCCAGGTAATATCTCCGTCATAATTATAAGATCTGAATCCTGCAACATTTACAGATGCGCTCCTGTACCAGCTTCCGGGATTTCTCCACCTGTACCCGGTAACCACGTGCATATTAACCTGGTTCGTTCTCCACATAAAACCCAGATCATTCACATCAAAGCCAGGACTGATAAAACCAAATGCTGCGTTGAGGTAAGAGTCGCCGCTTTGTTTATTAAGCGTAAATCTTCCGGCGTAGCCTGTAAGTGATATAGCCGAGCTATCCACGCTTAAAGACGGCAGGTCTGGTCTCTGGAAATAATGTCTCGGGTCCTGCTGGACTTCAAGCATTCTTTGTTTTGATCCTGTAAGATGACTTACTCCGCCCCACCCGGTTACTACCCATTTTTTCTCTTCATCGAGAGTAGTCCATCCATCTATTCCGCCTGTAAATGCGCTTTTATTAATTTCGTTACTTAGCCTGCTGTCTTTAAAAAATCTATTGGTATATGTTGAAATAAATCCGAGCCCCTGTCTGCCGGAGTTAAATTCATTTTGTCCGCGCACTACACTGTAATAAGTCAACGGTTCAACTTCAACGCCAGAGGTTTTTCCGTTCAGGCTTATTTTTGCAAACTCTCTTTGTGTTACAGACTGAATAACACCTACGTTAAAATTATCACCAATCTTACCGGTTAATTTTGCGGCCCCGAGTATATGTGTACCCGATGGTATATCGCTGTAATCTGCATCGGGTAAACTTCCTTCAGGGTTTCTTCCTATTCGCCTGCTATAAAAAAATTCCGGCCCGCCCCAGTTAAATCCCCAGTTATTGTTAGAACCGCCGTAGCCAAAGCTGAAAATATTTGAACCTTCAACAAAGAAAGGTCTTTTTTCAGAAAAATAAGTTTCGCCATCGCTCAGGTTAATTACAGCGGGATCAATTTCTACCTGTCCGAAGTCCGGATTTATTGCTGCGTTTAAAGTAAGATTGCTTCCAAGATTATATTTTAAATCTGCACCAAGCCCGGTTGAGTATTGAGATCCGTTATTAAATGGATCACCGACATCGTGCGCAATGTAAGATGCTTTTGAAGTTATGTAAGGAAGTATCTCAAGTTTATTGGATGGTTTAATATCTTTTATTCCTGTCAGATCAAAAAAGTGAGAAACAAACCCGCTTTCTTTTTTAGGAATGTAAACTAGATAGTCCCGTTCGTGATTTCGGGCGATATCTCTTTTAAAATCCACGCCCCAGGTTTGTATATCCGCAGATTTAAATTTTATTTGAGAAAATGGTATTCTTATTTCTGCAGTCCACCCCTTATCATCAATTTTAGCTTTTCCTTCCCATACACCATCCCAGGAATTATCATCCCATGAATCATTGTACAATACACCATCTTTTAAAGTACCAGCGGCTGTTACACCAAAATAATACCCCGTTCTTTTATCATTATACGGATCAAAGAATACTGTGAACTGATCAGAATTGGAATCATTATCCCTTCGAGAAAGATTAGCCTGTATGGAATCAGGATTAGCATCGTACATTCTTGCAGCTATATAAATGTTCTGATCATCATAAGCGATATGCACAACAGTTCTCTGGCTTGGTGCCTCCCCCTCATTCGGATCTCTTTGCGTAAAATCACTAATACTATCTGAATTATGCCATGTCTTTTCAGATAATACTCCGTTCAGTTCAATCTTTTCTGTAGTACGAACAGCAATAATCTGAAGTTTTTTCTTTTTTAACGAATCCTTGGAAGGTAATGCGCACAACTGCCCCAAAATCAAAATAGTTAGTATTAATACTTTTTTCATAAATAATTCCTGAATTAACTGATAATAAATTATTCCGGGTTATTTTTGCTCTTTTATTATCATCTTAAGAGTTAAAATAAGCCCGTTTTTTTACTCAAATGACATCTTTTGGTTCAATGGTTAATTTTGATGATAACTGAGAATTATCGCTACACAAAAAGCAATGATTTTTTCAATTATTGGTGTTTAGTATTTAGACTTGTGGATCACGGAAAAGTTGTGCACTAACCGGCTGAAATTGATGGGCGGTAAATATTCTTGATAAACGAAAAATTAAATTATTGTGGTAAAAATTTTGTTATCAAACAGTGGTTTTTAAAAGATCAAAAACTGAATCTATATAATAAGTGGGCTTAATATCCTTATTGCCATTTGGATAATTTTTAATTCCAGTAGCAACCAGGGCTGTATCAATTCCAAATTTATTTCCCATTGCGATGTCTGTTTCAAGCCTGTCCCCGATCAGCAAAACTTTTGATAAATCAACAGCCAGCCTGCGCGTAATTTCATCAAACATAAATTCGGATGGTTTACCAAAATGATTTTCAAGTTTTTTATGTGTCCTTTTTTCCAGTGCTGAAATTGTCGCTCCGGCATCAAGTACTTCGCCGTCTTCAACAGGACAGGTATCATCTATATTCGCAGCAAAAAATCTTGCGCCTTTTTCAAGGGCTCTTGCTGCAATTTCAAGTTTCTGATAATTTAATGTTCTGTCTAATGTTACCAGAAGAACATTAATTTCGGATGGGTTTTCAGAATATTTTAATCCGGCTTCTTTTATTTCGTTTACAAAAACTTCTTCACCAATAGCGTAAAAACATGAACCGGGGAAATTTTCAACCAGGAATTTTTTCAAAATTACTGTAGAATTTAGAATGTCATCTGGACAAATATCCAGTCCGCCCTGTTTCAGAAAATTGTAATATTCTGAAATAGTACCTGTGGTTTTATTGGAAATAAAAATGAGTTTTTTACCGTTTTTTTTGAGGAAATTTATAGTTTGATCAGCATTTTTAATAACATTACTACCGCGGTAAATAGTACCATCAAGATCAAAAATAAATGCTTCGTATTTATTAATCATAAATTGAGTTCTCTTTTCATTAATGCGAGTGTTTCCCCAATAGTATGAGGCTTATAACTCAGTTCAGTTTCGGCCTTTAAAGTTAACAACCCGGATTTGAGAGGCCTTTTAGCCGCTTGATTAAGTTCCTCTGTTAGAATAGGCTTAATTAAGTTTTTATCTAAGTTAAAAAAATCGGCAATTAATTCGGTAAATTCAAACCTTGTAAGAAATTCTCTTCCCCCAATATTAAAAACTCCCTGTTTTCTGAACTCTATTACCCTGTTTATTGCCTGTACCAAATCATCTATAAATGTCGGATTATTCACCTGGTCTGTAACAATATTAATCTGTTTCCCTGAGCTGACGCTATTTACAACCCACCTCACAAAATCAGGTCTGCTGTCCGCAATTCCATAAAGCACATTTGTTCTTAGCACCGTATTAATACATCCGCTGATTTTCAGGGTGTTTTCGCTCGCCAGCTTTGTCCTTCCGTAGTACCCAACCGGGTTTGGTTTATCCGTTTCTGAATATGGTCCGTTTTTTCCGTCAAAAATATAATCTGATGAAATATGAATTAAATGTGCGTCTATTATTCTTGCACCTTCTGCTAAATATTCCACTCCTTTTACATTAATCTTCCAGGCCAACTCTTTTTCGTTTTCACTAAGATCCACATTAGTAAATGCTGCGGCATTCACTATAAAATCAGGACAAAAATCGGAAATAATTTTCTTTATTTGTTCCCTGTCTGAAAGATCACAACTAATATAATCGACATCATTAAAAACGGGTTTTTCTTCCACGGAAGTTCCAAGCAATTGAATATTTTCAATTGCTTTGTAAAAATTAATTGTCCTCTGACCTAGCATTCCGTTGGCACCGGTAACCAGTATTCTCTTTTTAATCAAGTCCTGTGGTAACATCGTTTCTGAAACCCTCTGAATTTTCTAAATTATCATACGCAACAGCAAATCCTGCCGCATTATTAGCAAGCCGAAGCGCAATTCCTATATCATTTTCACAAATATATGAATAAAAGAATACCGCCCCAAAGATATCACCACAGCCCACGTTATTTTTAACCACCATCTTTTTTGATGCGACAAAACTACTAACAATTTCGCCATCCTTTTTGTAATATACCCTGGCTCCAATTTTTCCGTTTGTTATTATTACTATTTTTACACCGAGACTGAAAAGTTTATCGATTATCTCTTTATTATTTTTTAATTCAAACAGAAATGAAAATTCCGTTTCGTTAACCTGGAGTATATCAATATTTTGTGCCCACTTTTCAAACTCCGGTATTACCCGGAAATTTCTTGTGCCGTCTTTTCCCAGTCCGCGAGCAAGCGTATGAGCATCAAAGAAAATATCCCGTTTAAATTTTGAACGAATTAATTTTATCTGATCTAGATTAATATCAAACCCGGTAATCATATTAATCAGAATACCGTCATAAATATTAAAATCTGTAATTTTATCCAATGACAAATTCTGATTTACAAGAGAATAGCACTCGCCTCTTTCACCGTCTTCCGATATATTCAAATATACTTTCGGTATTTCATCAACATAACTGAACAATGATTTATCAATATCATCGTAAACCGGCGAAAACAAACTCATATTTTCTTTAGAAATTGAGGAGCAGAGAGAAAGGCTGTCATTTTTATCTATAATGCTTTTCAGCCCTAGAACCGAATAAAAGATTCCTCCGGGCTTTACTGTTGTATTTCCCCTGTAGATTATATGATCTTCGAGTGATTGGCCCAAAACCAGAAAATTCATTAAAAGCCCCTTAATTCTTACACGAAAATAAACATAATATTTACCTTTTACTCATCACAAAATTCGTTAATAATTTGGGTAATTTTCTTATCTTGAACAAATAGCAAATTCTAACAAGGGGAATTGATATGCGGAAAAATCTACTTCCTTACGTGCTGCTTTTAGCTTTACTGGCAGGGTGTTCAGGTACAAACGATCTTACCACAGGTAGCCGTGCAGACCTTATTAACAAAGACAACATAAGGCTTAATCTTTCATTCCTGGCATCGGATGAGCTGGAAGGACGAGAGACCACAACACGTGGTGAACAGCTTGCCGCTCTTTATATAAAAACACAGCTCCAGAGAAACGGCGTTAAACCGTTTTTCGGAGATACTTCTTATCTTCAGCCTTTTGATGTTGATGTAAGAAGTTTCGATAAAAATTCTTATTTCAGTTTTACCGATAACACAACCAAAAAATTTGTTTTCCCGGATGATTTTTTCATCGACAGCCGCAACAGCTCAAATGAAGTAAATGTTAAGACAAAAATGATTTTTGCCGGCTACGGAATTACAGCCCCGGAATATAAATATGATGATTATGCAGAACTGGATGTGAAGGGGAAGATCGTTCTGGTAATGGACGGCGAACCTTCGGGAAAAGATTCAACATTTTTTAACGGCGACAAACCTTCAAAATATGCTAACGCACGGGAAAAAGTTCAGATAGCAAAAAAACACGGAGCCGCCGGGATCATTACTACAATCAGCAAACAATATGAAGTGAAGTGGGATTTTATAAAAAGATTTTTTGAAAGACCGTCATACAGCATAGCTGAAAAGAAAGATGAAAAAGGCGGAAATTTTCTATCTCTTTATGTGAAATCTTCCGTGTTAAAAGATTTGCTGGATGGACAGAAATATTCATACGACGATCTTTCAGCAAAAGCAGAAAAAAGTGAAACGCTCCCATATTTCGATTTAAATGGTGATTTAAATGCAAATGTAAAGAAAAACTCCACAACTAAAGTGGCAAAAAACATTGTGGGGGTTATCGAGGGAAATGATCCTGTTTTAAAAAATGAATACGTGGCTGTAGGTGCTCATTACGATCACCTCGGTGTACAGAACGGGAAAGTCTTTAACGGGGCGGACGACGACGGATCGGGGACAGTAACGGTAATGGAGGTTGCAAAAGCATTTGCAAAATCAAGAAACAACAAAAGATCGATACTGATTGTATTCCACACAGGCGAGGAAAAAGGCTTGCTAGGCTCTGCGTACCTGACGAATAATCTCGACCTGATAAAACAGAACAAAGTAGTTGCCCAGGTAAACATTGATATGGTCGGAAGGGAAAGCGCTGATTCAATATATTCGATCGGTTCGGATAAACTTTCCAGCGAGATGAAAAAGGTTGTGGAGGAAGCCGACGCAGAAACTGTAAAAATGGTACTTGATTACAAGTACGATGACCCCAAAGATCCCAACAGGTTTTATTACAGAAGTGACCACTACAATTACGCTAAACACGGGATCCCGATAGTCTTCTTTTTTGATGATATGAGGAAGGACTATCACCGGGATACCGATGAAGTCAATAAAATTAATTTCGAAAAACTGGGAAAAATTGCGACACTGGTCTACGGTGTTGCCGGTAAAATCGCAAACCTGGACCACAGGCTGGTCGTAGACAAGCCTATTGATTAAATTTTATGTATTTTTGTGGTTGTGAGTGCGGTAAATTCTTACCGCACTTTTTGCCTAAATAAACTACAGAGCTGAAATTTATGAAAATTGGAATCACTTGTTATCCTACCTATGGTGGCAGCGGAGTTCTGGCTACTGAACTTGGAAAAGCATTAGCAGAGAAAGGTCACGAAATACACTTTATTAGTTACGCACTTCCTTTCAGATTAAATCACTATATAGAAAACATAGTTTTTCACGAAGTTGAAATGAGCAGCTACCCGCTGTTTGAATTTCCTTTGTATAGTCTTGCGCTTGCCAGCAAAATGGTTGAAGTGGCAGAATATGAGAAACTTGATTTGCTTCACGTACATTACGCAATTCCGCATGCAAGCAGCGCATATCTCGCAAAACAAATGTTAAAGGATAAGAGAGATCTAAAAATTATCACGACTTTACACGGGACAGATATTACTCTTGTTGGGCTGGAACCCTCTTTCCTTCCACTTGTTAAATTTAGTACAGAACAAAGCGATGGCGTTACAGCAGTTTCAAGATTTTTAAAAGAAAAAACCATAACAAATTATAACATTGAAAAAGAAATTGAAGTAATACCTAACTTTATCGACACTGATGTTTACAAACCTCAGGAGGATAAATGCTTCAGGAAAAACCTTGCCGGTAAAGATGAAAAAATAATAGTTCATACTTCAAACTTCAGGGCAGTAAAGCGTGTAGCGGATACAATAAAAACACTTGAACTTGTAAGAAAAAAGGTACCTGCAAAATTATTGCTGATTGGCGACGGACCGGAAAGATCGGAGTGTGAAAGATTGTCCCGGGAGCTTAAACTTTACGATCACGTTAAATTTTTAGGAAAACAGGAAGGGCTGGTAGAAATTTTAAATTCTGCAGATCTGTTCCTGATTCCATCTCAATCGGAAAGTTTCGGACTTGCTGCTCTTGAAGCAATGGCATGTGGAGTCCCGGTAATTAGTTCAAGTGTTGGCGGCCTGCCGGAATTAATACGTCACAATGAGACAGGATTTATTGCAGAAATCGGGGATATTCCTAGAATGGCAAAATATGCAATCGATCTTTTGACAAATGATAAAAAGCACAAACTCTTTTCAGACAACTCTCGCAAAAGAGCTGTGGAAAATTTTGATACAAAATCGGTTCTACCTTTATACGAAAATTATTACGATAAAATTCTTAACTCATAACAAATATATTTTTTGTGAAAGAAAAAGAATTTATAACAAAATGGACAACTTCACTATCTGAAGATGGTATCAGGAAATTTCCTGATGATTTTACAAAAGAAAGCAAGGTTGAAAAGATAGAACTCCCGGGAAAATCGCTTGTTGTTGGGGAGGAATTTTTCGGCAGTTTTGAAGTTCTTACAATTGATGGTACAGCAGTGATGCAGGCCGACAGTCAGAGTAAGGCAAAGTTTATAGTCTACGCAAGCAGGAATAAAATAACAAAATTAAATATCCCTGAAAACCCGGAAGAAGTTAAATCATCCGTCAGTAAGTACGAAAACTACCTGGATACAATTATAAAAGAAATCGAAGCGGATTATAAAAAAACATTCCCCGGTGAAAAAAGAGGGAATGCTTTAGTCAATGAAATTTTCAGAGTGTTAAACTTAAACAGATATTGAAAAATAAGAAAAGCCACGACTTGCGGGATAACAAGCAGGTCAGTAATAAAATTTACGATTACCTCGATTCTCTATACGGATCACCCTCCGCTAAAAAATATCTTGAATTTATAAACGAAAAACCTTCACGTTATATTCGGGTAAACAAATTAAAAACAACCAGAGAAAAACTTTCTCAAACCCTTCTTCAAGACTACAATATTAAAACTGAAGAAATTAAGAACCTTAATTATGCTTTAAAGATTACCGAAGACTCAAATCTTTTAGGTATAGCAATAGAACATATTATTGGAGAATATTACATACAGGGATTATCTTCGATGATTCCACCGCTTATTCTTAATCCTTCTCACGATGATGTAGTACTGGATCTTTGTGCGGCTCCCGGCTCTAAAACAACAGAGCTCGCTGAAATGATGGAAAACCGCGGGACACTGGTTTCCAACGAGGTTCAGCTTAACAGAGTGAAAATGCTTGTCTATAATCTTGACCGGATGAACATTGTAAATACCGGCGTAACTCACACAAAAGGTGAATGGCTAAGCAAACATTACACTCATCATTTTGATAAAGTACTTGTCGATGCACCCTGCAGCGGGCTGGGAATAATACAAAAAAAGGGCGAGGTAAATGATTGGTGGTCGATTGAACGTGCGGAAAGACTTGGTGATTTGCAATTAAGGCTTCTTATTGGGGCAATTAAAATGGCAAAGGTGGGCGGAGAAATTGTGTATTCAACCTGCACACTAACCCCTGAAGAAAATGAACTGGTTTTGAACAAGGTACTTGAAAAATATCCCGTTGAAGTAATGGAAATTGCTTTACCCGTAGAGTCACACCCGGCATTTACAAGTTATAGTGGGAAACAATTAAATAATGAACTGGAAAAAGCCAGAAGAATATTACCATGGGAAGCAAACACAGACGGATTCTTTATAATTAAATTGAAAAAGACCGGCGAAACTGAAGCACCGGAACAAACACTCCCGAATCAAAGAGAATTAAAATTATTTAGTTCCGAAAAGAAAGTGATTCGTCCGCTTTTGAAAAATATAAATGATGATTTCGGAATTCCGGAAGAGGTTTTATCAGATTATCAATTTCTTTTTAAATCGATTGATGTCTTCCTGGTTAGTAAAGAATGGAGTGATCCATATCCGGGACATTTCCAGAGAATCGGTACAAAATTGGGTATTATTGATAAAAATGGCAGGCTCGTCTTACACACTCAGGCCGCACAGGTTTTCCAGAATCATATTTCTAAAAATATTTACCAAATTGAAAACCAGGATGAACTGAAAAAATACCTTGAAGGTGGAATAATAAAAAAAGAAATTGCTATTGAAGGGCAATGCGTAATTAAATACAAAGATTTTGTACTTGGTACTGCAGTAGTTACAAAGGCTGGAATCAAAAGCCGGTTTCCAAGAGCAAAAAGAACACAGGAAATTTTTACGGACTTTTAATTATGAACATTCAAATTATCGGCACAAAAAAATGCCGGGGCACACAAAAGGCAGAAAGATTTTTTAAAGAAAGAAACGTCCCTTTTCATTTCCGCGATCTTAACGAAAAAGGAATCGCAAAAGGTGAACTTGAAAATATTTCCCGCTCAATCCCACTGGAAGAATTATTAGACAGAGAAGGGAAACATTTTCAGAAACGCGGACTGCAATACATGGTTTATGATCTTGAAGAAGAACTATTATCTGATCCGCTGTTATTAAAAACTCCAATAGTCAGAAATGAAGGAAAAGCAACAGTTGGTCACCAGCCAAAAATCTGGAAAGAATGGATAAAATAAAAAGGCGGGATATACCCGCCTTTAACCTACCGAAACAATTTATCTATACATCATAATACAAATGAAATTCATACGGATGCGGCTGAAGCGCCATCGGTTTTATTTCTTTTTCAGTTTTATATTTAATCCAGGTATCAATCACGTCTTCTGTAAAGACATCACCCTTCAATAAATATTCATGATCATTTGCAAGAGCTTTCAATGCCTCATTTAAGCTGCCCGGTGTGGATGGAACGCCCTTCAATTCTTCAGGCGACATATCATAAATGTCTTTATCAAGTGGTTCACCCGGATCGATCCTGTTTATGATTCCGTCCAGCCCGGCCATCAGCATAGCTGAAAATGCAAGATATGGATTGCAGGAAGGATCGGGACAACGGAACTCGACTCGTTTTGCTTTAGGACTTGAAGAATACATCGGGATCCTTACAGATGCACTTCTGTTTCTCTGTGAGTAAGCAAGATTTACTGGTGCTTCAAATCCGGGAACCAATCTTTTATATGAGTTTGTAGTCGGATTTGTAAAAGCAAGAAGCGAGGCTGCGTGTTTTAAAAGTCCGCCGATAAAATAAAGTCCCATTTCACTAAGTCCGGCATAACCTGAACCTGCAAAAAGAGGTTTACCTTTTTTCCAAAGGCTGGTGTGAACGTGCATTCCGCTTCCATTATCACCGAACACTGGCTTGGGCATGTAAGTGGCTGTTTTATTGTTTTTCTTTGCTGTGTTTTTAACTATGTATTTAAACATTAATAACTGATCGGCTGACACAAGCATTGGCTGGAAACGAAGATCAATTTCGCACTGCCCGCCACTTGCTACTTCGTGATGCTGTGCTTCTACTTCAATTCCTGCATCAATTAAATTCATAACCATTTCATTTCTCAGGTCCATTAAAGAGTCGGTTGGCGGAACCGGGAAATACCCTTCTTTATATCTTGGTTTATATCCAAGGTTTGGAGCCTCTTCACGACCACTGTTCCATCTTCCTTCGCTTGAATCAACAACATAAAAACTTCCGTTGGGTTTTGAATCGAATCTCACATCATCAAAAACAAAAAACTCGGCTTCCGGACCGAAATAAGCGGTATCGGCAATACCAGTTGAGTTAAGGTATGCATTGGCTTTCTGCATAATGCTTCTCGGGCATCTCGAATATTTTTCCTTAGTTGCCGGTTCGTAAACATCACAAATTAAACTTAAAGTTGGTGCTTCTATAAACGGATCCAGGAACATTGTTTGGGGATCCGGAATGATGAGCATATCGCTTTCATTAATTGCCTTCCATCCGCGAATTGATGATCCGTCAAAACCAAAACCGTCTTCAAAAGATCCGGCATCAAATTGAGAAACCGGAACAGTGAAATGCTGCCACTGACCCGGAAAGTCCATAAATTTCATATCAATGAACTTTATCCCTTTCGATTTTATAAATTTCAGAACATTGTCAATTGCGGAAACTGTCTTTGCCATATGCTACCTTCCTTTTTTATTATTAATTATTGAATATCTATTTCAGTTGTCTCTTTAATTGCAGATAAAATGTATGTCGTTTTAGTTGAAACAACGCCGGGCCACGATTGTATTTCTCCCAGGAGTTTCTCAAGCGAAGCCGTCTTTTTTGCTATAACTTTTAAAAGATGAGAGCCTTCACCCAAAACAGAATGACATTCGATTATCATCGGATTCTTTTCAACTTTGCTTATAAGAGATTTATAATGTTTTGAAGAATCCATTGTCACAAAAACATATGCAAGTATATCATATCCGAAAGCTTTACGATCAAGTTTCGTGAAATATCCCTGTATGAATCCCTTCTCTTCAAGTTTATGAAGACGCTCGCTCACGGAGGGAAGCGATAAGCCCACCGTTTCAGAAATTACATTTCTCTTAATCCTGGCGTTATTCTGAAGAAGATTGAGTATCTTAATATCTAAGTCATCGAGCATTATTTGCCTTAATTATTTAGGTATAATTAGATATATGACTTTAAATATAAGGTGAGGCTTAGAATAATGCAAGAATTCTAAAAATATTATTTATTAATCCCGAAAGGAGTGAATAAAAGGCCGGATCCTTTGATTTTAGCGAATAAATCAAGATTTTTTTGCGGTCTTTCCTGTAGCTTGTGGTATAAATGATACTGGACAGCAATATTATTAAGTGACTCAATTTTTACATCGTTTAATTCGAGCCTGTACTGAACATCGCTGTCTTCTCCGATTGAGGGAAGTTCATATCTCTCGTCGAAACCGTTTATTGCAATCATATCGTTTTTATGGATTGAGAAATTACAGCCGAGAAGTCCACGTTTCTTTTTGTTTAAATAATTTCTCAGGAATTTATTCTGAACATAAAATCCTCTTTCAACATAATCCGATTTACCAAACAAGCCATCGCTTATCATAAGATGCAGCGACTTTTCGAGGGAGCCGTTCTTAATATCTGTTTCATTCAATTTATTTGTAAATTTTTCTGACAGATTTACCCGCCGCCCTGTAAGGCAATTGTTTTCATTTCTGTAATCATAATGCTCTCTCACAAATTCCCGATGCGGAACACAATCACCATCTATAAAAATCAAATAATCAGAATTGGCTTGCGTTATTGCCCGATTTAGAATTTTATTTTTTCTGAATCCCTTATCCTCATGCCATAGATGTAATAGCGGGAAAGATACTTTTAATGATAGTTTTTCAATTTCCTTAACTATCTCTTCTTTTGAGCCGTCATCTGCAATAATTATTTCAATATCCCGGAACGTCTGACGTTCAAAACCCGCAAGTACTAACTTCAGGTAATCGATCCTGTTGTAAAACGAAATAATAACAGAAACTTTTGGCATTTCGTTATTCCTCTTTTTCCTTTTTTGCTTTTTCTTTCTCTTTATTCCTATCGTAAGTTTTCTTATCGCTGATTACCTTAGGCGGTTTTTTAGGAACCGGTACTCTTTTTTTCTTTTTTTTAATTTCAATTTTTATTTTTTTCTTTTTGGTACTCATTATTTTAACAATTTTTCAAGTTCTTTTAATTCTGTTACCGGCATTTTACAATTAAAATTTTCACAGACATAAACCGTTGTTTTACCATTTAACGGCTTTTGATCGATGGTAAATTTAGCAATGTCTGCAAGAGCCTGACCTTCCTCTTCCTTAAAAAGTATAACCTTATTGGGAATAAACTTCTCCCTGATGAAATTTAATACTTTTTCGGATTCTGAATTATCCTTTTTTCCAATAATAACGATTTCTTTTGAAGGACCAAAAGCAAAATCCAGCGACGCCAAGAACTGACTGAAGGCAATCGGTGAGTTTTTAACTGCATTTGAAAAAGCCCTTACAAGTTGATTTGCTTTTTCTTCATAGATAGTGTCCCCGGTTAACCGACCCAATCTTAAAAGATTCAACAGGGCTACAGAATTTCCGGAGGGAATTGCTCCGTCGTAAATTTCTTTCTGGCGTGAGATTAATTTTTCACTATCATCAGCAGTGAAATAAAATCCGCCGTTAGTATTATCCCAAAATGAATTTAGCAATGTTTGGTTCAATTCAATTGCACTTTTTAAAAAAGTAATTTTGATTGAAGCTTCATAAATATCCAACAATCCTGCTATGAGAAAGGAATAATCGTCTATATTTGCTGGAATACCTGCTTCTCCCTGTCTGAAGCGGTGGAGCAGTTTTCCGTTTTCGGTTCTTAATTTTTGAAAAATAAACTCCGCAGTCTTTTCTGCTATTTCCACGTATTTTTTTTCGCCAAAAGCCTGCGCTGCTTTTGCAAGGGCCGAAATCATCAGCCCGTTCCAATCCGTTAGAATTTTATCATCTTTATATGGATGAGCTCTCTTTTTTCTGGCTTCAAATAATTTGTTTCTTGCCCGGTCTGTTTTGTTTTTTAACTCATCTGTCTTTAATTCATTTTCCTTAGCTAACTCTTCGTATAATTTTCCCAGATGTAAAATATTTGTACCCGGAGCACCACCAATTGTCGGGTCAACCCAATTGCCATCTTTTTCACAATTAAATATTTTAATTATTAAATCAGAATCTTCTCCCAAAACATTCCGAAGTTCTTCCTCATCCCACAGATAAAACTTTCCTTCTTCTCCCTCACTGTCTGCATCTTCAGCGGAGTAAAAGCCTCCTTCTGGTGATGTCATATCACGCATTACATATTTTAAGATTTCTTCGGCTGTACTTTTGAAAATTTCTTCTTTAGTCGCCTGGTAAGTTTCTATATAAGTCGTGGCAAGAAGCGCCTGATCGTAAAGCATTTTTTCAAAATGTGGAACCAGCCAGTGAGAATCGGTAGAATAGCGATGAAACCCGAAACCAACGTGATCATAAATTCCGCCCTTTCTCATTTCGATTAAAGTTTTTTTCACCATTTCAAGAGCCGAATTATCGCCGCTTTTTTTCCAGTATCTTAGTAGAAAAAAGAAATTATGAGGCGTGGGAAATTTTGGTGCATTTCCAAAGCCACCATTTTCTTCATCAAATCTTTTTTGAAAATCTGTAAATGCTTTTTCGAGAATTTCATCATTCAGAAAATCGCCCGCCGGAAGATTTGAATTTTGAGCGACAGCAGATAATATTTTATCTGCTGATTTTATTATTTCTTCTCTCCTGGAATTCCATGCTTCTTTTATTTGCGGAATCATTTCCATCATCCCCGGTCTTCCAAAACGCTGATCTTTAGGAAAATATGTACCCGCAAAAAAAGGTTCTTTATGCGGTGTCATAATTATTGTCAATGGCCAACCCCCGCTTCCGGTCAACATCTGGCAAACTGTCATATAAATTCCATCAATGTCCGGTCGCTCCTCCCTGTCAACTTTTATCGAAACAAAGGCATCATTCATCAACTTTGCAACTTCTTCGTCTTCAAATGATTCATGCGCCATCACGTGGCACCAGTGGCAGGTAGAATAACCAATAGATAAAAAAACAGGTTTGTCTTCACTTTTTGCTTTTTCAAAAGCTTCATCACACCATGGATACCAGTCAACGGGGTTATCAGCATGTTGTAGTAAATATGGACTTTTCTCTTTAGATAATCTGTTTTGAATCATAAAATTTAACTTCTTTTATTTCAATATAATGATATCAGGTTTCGTAAATAAATAAGTTTTATCATTCTTTCATAATTAAAAAACAACATTTCACAGTAAATTATCGTTAAAAATTGTTGACATTTTGATAAAAAATGAAGGTTTAAACAACAATTCTCATTTGCGACTGTATCACGCAGCCCCTATATTTCAAAGTATTTTTTTGATAATTATAGAGATTTAATATGACAAAACCTCAAATATGGGTAGCCGCCTTTTTATTATTGTTCTTGATTTTATTTGTTTTATCAAAAGTTACAGACCAGAGTGAATTGCACAATAAAGGTACTTTAAGTCCACAGCAAATGATGGGACAAAGCCAGCAATCTGGCGAAGCATTATCACCAAAGGAAATGATTTCATCACTTGGTTGTGTTAATTGTCACGGAGCTGATCTTACAGGAACCAATAAAGGTCCCAGTCTGATGCTCGTCAAAGATAACTGGTCCAGGCAAAACCTGATAAACTACCTTCGTAACCCTCAATCATTTATGTCTGCGGACAGATTCAAGGAATACAAGAAAAAATATCCCGGTGTTATGATGCCACCGTTTAACAACATCGATATAAAAGATTTAGGAAAAATAGCCGATTATTTATTATCAAAATAAAATTTAATTTCCTTTAAAATGAAAAACGCCGCGAAAATAAATCACGGCGTTTTTTATTTGTATGAAATAACTTAAGCTACAGTTACATCTTTTGAAAGGTATACATCTTGAATAAGATTTAAAAGTTTAACTCCATCTTCCATCGGACGCTGGAAAGCTTTTCTACCTGAAATCATTCCCATACCGCCTGCACGTTTATTAACTACAGCCGTTTTTGCAGCATCAGCAAAATCATTATCTCCCGACGCGCCGCCGCTGTTAATTAGTCCTGCACGGCCCATATAATTGTTAATTACCTGGTATCGTGTAAGATCTATTGGATTATCGGAAGTGAGATCACTGTAGACTTTTTTATTAGTCTTTCCGAATTTAATAGCATTAAAACCGCCGTTGCAATCAGGGGCCTTCTGTTTAATAATATCAGCTTCAA
>Ga0209919_1000145_pt1 | contig 37034 bp, 30 predicted proteins | sample SalPon2A_C_D2_MG_FD_185721 | JGI IMG/M metagenome (GOLD analysis project Ga0209919, IMG submission 185721) | Soil microbial communities from South San Francisco under conditions of wetland restoration - Salt Pond MetaG R2A_C_D2_MG (SPAdes)... | ecosystem: Environmental > Terrestrial > Soil >... | reverse complement strand
TCATTGTTTTCGAAGTAGACATGGTTTTCACCCTCCATATTGAAGAATATGGGCCACGAACCATGCTTCCCTGTACAGGCCGATTGGCCCAATTTTTTTATAGCACTAATTTCCCATCTCTGCAACAAACATCATTTAAGAAACACCGCAGGTTGACCAATTATTACGCAATTTTCACCATCGACTGCGCCATGCGGCGTCCCACTCTTTCAGCCGTTCGGGCGTACCGATGTCGTGCCATTCACCCTTGTAGTGCTCACCGCTGAGGCGGTCCGCCGCGATCCATTTTTGCAGCAGCGGGAGCAGGGGCTTGCGCTCGGCCGCTTCGCCGGCGAAGAAACCGGGATGGTAGAGGCCGATGCCGGCATAGGTCAGGCTCGTTTCGCCGTCTTCCCTGACGCGGTTGCCTTCCAGAACGAAATCGCCGGTGTCCTTGTGGTCGGGGTTGTCAACCAGAACGAGGTGAGCGAGGTCGTCTCCCGGGAGCGTCACGGCCGGGAACGGATAGTCGCAGAGCACGTCGGCGTTTACGACCCAGAACGGATCCTCGCCCAGCAGCGGCAGCGCCTTGACGATGCCGCCAGCCGTTTCCAGTGCCGTGTCACCTTCGTCGGAATAGGTGATGGCGACATCGTAGGCGCCGCCGTCGCCGAGGCGTTCACGGATCAGACCGCCCAGCCAGGCGAGGTTGACCACGAGTTCGCGGATGCCGGCGGCGCGCAGGCGCTCGATGGCATGCACGATGAGCGGCTTGCCGCCGACCTCGACCAGCGCCTTGGGCAGGCTGTCGGTCAGCGGGCGCAGGCGCTCACCGCGGCCGGCAGCGAGGATCATCGCGCGCATCAGTGCCCGCCCTCCAGGGCGTCGAGCAGCGGCACCAGCGCCTCGGTCTCGGCATACCGCGGCGCCGTTTCGCGCAGGTAGCCGAGAAAACGCGGTATCTCGGCCAGGTACTTCGGCTTGCCGTCGCGGTGCGCGAGGCGGGCGAAGATGCCGGTCACCTTGAGGTGGCGCTGCACGCCGATCAGGTCGAACCAGCGGCGGAAGTTCGCGTCGGACGAGGGCACCGGCAGGTTCGCGGCGCGGGCCAGCGCGAGATAATGCGACACACCACGCTCGATGAAGTCCTGCTCAAACCGATGGAAGGCGTCGCGGAACAGAGTGAGCACGTCGTAGGCGATCGGTCCGACCAACGCGTCCTGGAAATCGATCACGCCGGGAGATGGATCGGAGGCCATGAGGTTGCGCAGGATGAAGTCGCGGTGCACGTACACCTGCGGCTGCGACAGGGCCGCGTCCACCAGCGCAGCGCACACTGCGTCCCAGTCCCGCCGCTGCGCCGGGGTAAAACGCCGCGCCAGGTGACGCCCGGCGTACCAGTCCGGGAACAGCGCCAACTCGCGATGCAGCACCGCCTCGTCATAGGGTGGCAGGGCACCGGGCCGAGTGGCGCCCTGCCAACGCACGAGCGCGGCCAGGGCATCGGCGACCAGTCCTTCGGCGTTGTCACCGTCGATGGCATCGAGATAGGTCCGCGTGCCGAGATCCTCGAGCAGGGCAAAGCCCTCGCCGGGCACTGCCGCATGTACGGCGGGCACATGCACGCCCGCGGCGCGCATCAACTCGGCGACAGCGAGGAATTGCGGCGTATTTTCCTGCGCCGGAGGCGCGTCCATCGCGATCAGGCTCTCGCCCGCCGGGCCGTTCAGGCGAAAATAGCGACGGAAGCTGGCATCGGAGGAAGCCGGTTCGAGTTGCGGGGCGGCACCCAGCACCCGGGCGAGCCAGTTTTCGAGCGCCATGCGCCGCGGATCGCCGGTGGTCGCGGTTGCCTTCAAGTCTGTCATTATGCGATCTTACCTGCTCGCCCACACAGGGCACCAGTCGGGCACAAGCCTCGTCCCTTCCGGCTCGACACGCGGAGCCCTTGTCGAATGATGCCAACACAGCGCCAGCACAGCGGCTACCGCGCCTGCAGACGATCGATCGCCCATGCGGGCCGCTAGCGCAACGAGCCGGGTACTCCCCCGCGGTCGGTTCCTGCTTGCGTTGATGGTACTGGGCGCCGGCGGCACCGCGCTGGCCCAGGCGCCACCGGTGACCCCGGACGAGTTCATCCTGTGCCCGGTCAACCCGGTACTCGCCCCCCTGCCGCAAACCGCGAGCGCCGTGCCGGGCACGGTTCGCTTCAGCGCCGAGCGGGGCAGCGCCACGGCGAGCGGCGATGCGCGTTTCGAAGGCCATGCGGTCGCCACCCGAGGTAATCAGCGCGTGTGGGCCGACCTGATCGACTACTCGCGCAATACCCGCGTCCTCGATGCCAGGGGAGACCTGCGCTACGTGAGTCCCAGCCTGGACCTGGCCGGAGACCGGATGCACTACGATTTCGACACCGATCGCGGCATCTTCTGGAACGACACCTACACCCTGCCCGCGCGGCACGGCCGGGGGACGGCCCGGCGCATCACCACCGAAGCTTCCGACCGCACCCGCCTCGACGGCCTGACCTACACCACCTGCCCGGTGCAGAACCCGTCGTGGCAGCTTCACGCCAGCCACGTGGTACTCAACCACGACACCGAGATCGGCTACGCCACCAACGCCTGGTTGAGCTTCAAGGGCGTGCCGTTCCTGTGGACGCCGTACCTCTCGTTTCCGCTCACCGATGCCCGAAAATCCGGCTTCCTGGCTCCCAGCATCGCGCGTTCCTCGACCAGCGGGCTTGACCTGGAAGTGCCCTATTACTGGAACATCGCGCCCAACTTCGATGACACTTTCACGCCCCGCCTGCTCAGCCAGCGCGGCATCATGGCCCTGAACACCACCCGCTGGCTGCTACCGGGCACCAACGGCCAATTCCACCTCGAATACCTGCCCCATGACCGGCAGGAAAACCGGACCCGCGGCCTCGCCACACTGGAAGACACCACCCAGCTCTACTCCCACTGGCGGATCACGACCAACCTGGAATACGTCTCCGACAACAACTACTACGACGACTTCGGCACCTCCCTGCGCCAGGTGGCCCAGACCTACCAGACCCGCCAGGTCACCGCCACCTACCAGGTACCGAGCGGCTCCGCCTTCGTCAGCGTGGAGGACGAGGTACCGCTCGACCCGTCAATCACCGGATCGCTTCGCCCCTACCGCAAGCTGCCCGAGTTCGGCTTCGGCTTCGCCTGGCCCGATTACCGCACGGGGCTGACGCCGGGGCTCGGCGGCGACGTGACGCGCTTCGAGGCGCCCGAACAGCAGAACGGACTGCGCTCCGACGTCCGTCCCTACCTGCAGGCCGACTACGGCGCGGCGAGCTGGAACGTGTCGCCGCGGCTGGCCTTCGACGAGGACCACTACAACCTGAGCGGCTTCGGCGGCGCGCCGGCCCGTACGCTCAACCGTGCAACGCCGATCTTCTCGCTCGACACCGGGCTGACCTTCGAACGCTATTGGGGCAAAAATGACTGGCTGACCCAGACCCTGGAGCCCCGCGCCTACTATCTTTACGTGCCCTACCGCGACCAGAGCACTATCCCGGTCTTCGACACCTACCTGCCGCCGCTCGACATGGAGCGGCTGTTTTCCGACAACCGCTTCTCCGGCCTCGACCGGCTGGGCGATGCCAATCAACTGTCCCTGGGGCTGACTTCGCGTTTTCTCGACAACGAAAGCGGGCGGCAGCTGTTTACCGCCGGAATCGGCCAGGCCTTCTATTTCCGCAACCGCGACGTCACACTCCCCGGCGAATCGCCGCAGACCCAGGCACGCTCGGATTTCGTGGGAGAGGTCACCACCAACCTGGGGCATCATTTGGTAACCCGGGTGGTCGGCGACTATAATCCCTACACGCACGATTTCGATCAGGGCTACGTCTCGCTGCAGTACCAGCCGGGCCCCTTCCAGGTCTTCAACGTAGGCTATCTGTACCGGCGCGGCGAGCTCAACCAGAGCGATGTTTCCTTCGCCTGGCCCGTGGCCCGCCACTGGAGCATCGTGGGCCGATGGAACTATTCGATTCAGGACCATCAAACCCTTGAGAACATGCTGGGCCTACAATATGACAGCTGCTGCTGGCGATTTCGCATCGTCGAGCGTCGTTTCGTGACCCTGAACGGTCAGGGTAATTCCGCCCTCTACCTTGAATTGCAGCTCAAGGGACTGGGCAGCCTCGGTAACCGATTGAGCGACTTCCTTCATGACGATATTTACGGCTATGGCCAGAACCCCAATTAAACTTCTCCTCGCGCTGGCCTTATGTGCCGGCTCTGCCGCGGCCTTCGCCGCGGTACAGTCACCGGCAGGGGTGAGCGTGGTTAATGCGGCATCGGCCGCACCCAGCGCAACCGCCAATCTGCCCGGTACGCCGCTAGACCAGGTGGTGGCCATTGCCAACGACGAGCCCATCCTGCAGAGCGCCCTGGACGCGGAACTGTCCCAGGTTCGCAACCAGCTTCAGGCCCAGGGCACCCAGTTGCCGTCGCCGGCTGAATTGCGCCACCAGGTGCTGGAGCATCTCATTACCCAGAACCTGGAACTCCAGGCGGCCAAAAACCAGGGCATCCAGGTCACCGACGACGACGTCAACAGGGCGCTATCGACGATCGCATCGCGCAACAACATCACCCTTGCGCAGTTGCCGCAGGCGCTCGCCAGAGAAGGCCAGAGCTACAGCGCGTTCCGCAACAACATCCACGACGAACTGATCACCCGGCAGCTGGAACAACAGCAGGTGGCCGCCAACATCAGCATCACCCCGACCGAGATCGATAATTACCTCAAGGCCCAGTCAGGCCAACTCAATAGCAAAATGCAGTACCACCTGGCGCAGATTCTGATTCCCTTCCCGTCGAACCCGACGCCAGAACAGGCACAGCAGACCCTCAAGAAGGCCCGGGAGGTAGAGGCGCGAATCAAGAACGGCGCCGACTTCTCCGCTACTGCGGTCGCCCAGTCCGCTGGCCCGCAGGCCTTGAAGGGCGGCGACCTCGGCTGGATGTCGGGCGCCGAACTGCCGACCCTGTTCGCCGACGCCGTGCCCAAACTCAAACCGGGCGAGCTGTCAGCCCCGATTCCGGGTCCCGGCGGATATCACATCGTCAAACTCATCGACAAGCATGCGCCCAAGAACGAGTCGATCACCACCGAGTATCACCTCAAACACATCCTGATCAAACCGAACCCGGTGCGCAACGAAGATCAGTCCAAAGCACTGGCCGAGAAATTGCGCAAGGAAATCAACAGCGGCAAGATTACCTTCGACGCCGCCGCCAAGGAGTATTCGGACGACCCCAACTCGGCCGGTAACGGGGGCGACCTGGACTGGGAATCACTGGATGCTTTGCCCCACAACTTCGCCGATGTCGTGCCCGATCTCAAACTCGATACCGTCAGCCAGCCGGTACGGACCCGCTTCGGCTGGCACTTGATCGAGGTGGTCGGCACGCGCAAGGCCGACCAGAGCGAAGACAAGCAGCGCCACCAGGCCTACCAGGTTCTGTTCCAGCGCAAGCTGCAGGAGCAAATGGCGCAATTCAAGCGCAGCCTGCGCGACCAGGCCTATATACGCATTCTCGACCCGGCCGATGCCGGCAGCGGGAGCGACAGCTCGAGCCAGTGACAGCAACCCCGGCACCGGCAAGACGTGTCGCGCTTTCGGTCGGCGAACCCGCCGGAATCGGTCCCGACCTGACGGTGCTCGCCGCTCAGCGCGCACGCGACTTCGAGCTGGTTGCCTATGCCGATCCCGAAATGCTGCGCAGCCGTGCGGAAGAACTGGGGCTGCCGCTGACGTTGGAAACCTGGCGGCCCGGCGCACCCCCCACGCCTTCCACCGCGGGAACACTTCGCGTCGTACCCGTTCCCCTGGCCAACCCGGCCATTGCAGGCCGACTCGATCCGGGCAATGCCCGCGGTGTGCTCGATGCCCTCGATGCCGCCACGGACGCCTGCCTGGACGGCACGACCGCGGCGCTGGTCACCGCTCCCCTGCACAAGGGCATCATCAACGAGGCCGGGATTGCCTTCACCGGCCACACCGAATGGCTCGCGCAGCGCACCGGCGCACCGCTACCGGTCATGCTGCTGGCGGCAAGCGATCTGCGTGTGGCGCTGGTGACCACCCACCTCCCGTTGCGCGACGTGGCGGATGCGATCACCGGCGAACGGCTCGAACAGACCCTGCGCATACTCGTCCAGGGCCTGGAACGCGACTTCGGCCTGCCCCGCCCGCGCGTGCTCGTCCTCGGGCTCAATCCGCATGCCGGGGAAGGCGGGCACCTCGGCACCGAAGAACGAACCGTCATCGGCCCCGTGCTCGAGCGGCTGCGGGCCGCAGGCTATCGGCTCGAAGGACCCTTGCCCGCCGATACCGCCTTTGTACCCGCCCATCTCGCGCAGGCCGAGGCGGTACTGGCCATGTACCACGACCAGGGACTGCCCGTGCTCAAGCACGCCGGCTTCGGTCATGCGGTCAACGTCACGCTGGGCCTGCCCATCGTGCGTACCTCGGTCGACCACGGCACCGCCCTTGACCGCGCCGGCAGCGGGCAGATCGATTCGGGCAGCCTGGAAGCCGCCCTCACGCTGGCCGCCGACATTGCCGCCCGGCGGGCCTGCGACCAACCCGTCAATGATGATTGAGGCCGGATTCTTACCACAGAGATCACAGAGAACAGGGAGAGAGGGAGGTAAAAATGAAAAAACATGCGCCGCAAAAAAATAGCAACGATTCCCGAATTCTCTGTTTGCGTTTGCATTTCGCATGACTCTCCGTCACCTCTGTGCGCTCTGTGGTTAATAAAGTCATGACCAGTCCCTGCCGCGGGAATTGATTGACCATGTACGCCAACAAGCGGCTCGGCCAGCATTTCCTGCACGATCCGACGGTCATCGGCCGCATCCTCGACGCACTCAATCCGCGTCCCGGAGAACATATTGTCGAAATCGGGCCCGGACGGGGCGCACTCACTGCCGGCCTCGCCGCCAGCGGTGCCCGGCTCACCGTGATCGAACTCGATCGCAGCCTGGCGGCCGACCTCGCCGCCCACCCCGAACTCGCCGGCGCGGACGTGCGCCAGTTGGATGCGCTCAAGGTGGACTATGCCGCTCTTGCCGACGACGGCCCCATCCGCATCGTCGGCAACCTGCCCTACAACATTTCCTCGCCGCTGCTGTTCCGGTTTCTCGAAGCCGCCCCGCATATCCGCGACCTCATCCTGATGCTGCAACGCGAGGTGGTCGAGCGCATGGCCGCCAGCCCCGGTACCCGCACTTACGGACGCCTTACCGTCATGCTCGCCGCCCGCTGCCGGGTCGAGAAGCTCTTTGCCGTCGGGGCCGGCGCATTCAACCCGCCCCCCAAGGTCGAATCGGCCGTGGTGCGCCTGGTGCCCCATGCCGAACCCTCGTTCGATCCCGGCGACTGGATCGTTTTCGCGAACCTCGTGCGTGCCGGTTTCGGCGCACGCCGCAAAACGCTGCGCAACGCCCTGCGCGCCCTGGCCGACACCACCGCCATCGAAGCCGCCGGCCTCGACCCCGGCGCCCGGCCCGACACGCTCTCACCCGCCGACTACGGGCGTCTCTCCCTCCTGCTCCATAACGGGCGTGCGCCCCCGACAGGGTAGGCGTAAATTGCCGGTGAGGCGCGGCGTGTGATTTTTTTCCGCCGATTCGCGAATCATGGGGTGAACGGAAAGGAACAACCGCGGCCATGACGGGCAGGCAACACCAACAACGCTTCACGGCACTGCTCCAGGAGCACCGCAAGATCGTCTTCAAGGTGGCGGCGATCTATGCCCGTACGCCCGAGGACCGGGCCGACCTGGAGCAGGAGATCCGTACCCAACTGTGGCGTGCGTTCGCCCGTTACGACGAGCGACGCGGAAAATTCTCCACCTGGCTGTACCGCATCGCGCTGAACGTGGCGATTTCCCAGTCCAGGACCCGATATCGGGACGGCTCCGGACGCGTCGAGCCGCTGGAACAGCACCATCTGGATAGCATCGACGGCGGCACGGTGATCGACGAACCCGATGCCCGTATCCGGATGCTGTATGCCGTCATCGCGTCGCTCGATCCCCTTAACCGCGCATTAATCCTGCTTTACCTGGAGGATCGCAGCTACGCGGAAATAGCCGACGTGCTCGGCATCAGCGAAACCAACGTGGCCACCAAGATCAGCCGCGTCAAGCAAACCCTGCGCGGGAGACTGGCACGTTCAACCCATTCACGGACGGAGCACAAGCATGGAACTCGATGACATGAAACTCGCCTGGCAGGATATCGACCGCCGCCTCGACGAGCAGCGCCTTTTCAACCGGCAACTGTTCCGGGAAAGCCGCCTGGGCCGGATGCGACGCGGTCTGCTGCCCCTGTTCGCGGGACAGTCGCTCCAGGTGCTGCTCGGCATTTTGATCTCGGGCTGGGCGGCCGCCTTCTGGATTCCGAGGATACACATTCCCCACCTGCTCGCCTGCGGTCTACTCGTCCAGGCATACGGCCTGATGCTGATCGTGATGGGGACAAGGGTTCTGTATCTGACGCAGCGCATTGACCTCTCGGCACCCGTCCTCGCCATCCAGCACCGGCTGGCCGAGCTGCGTGCCTGGCGCGTGCGGGTCGAGGCGCCCGTCAATGCCGCGGTGGGCTGCTTCGTCTGGATCCCGGTGCTGGGCATGAGCCTCGCCTGGTACGGGATCGATATCTGGAAGCCGGACACGGTCCCGTTGGTGCTGCTCAACGGCTTCGTCGGGCTGGTCCTGGTGGCGCTAACGGTGTATGTCCTGCGCCGGCTCGGCATGGGTGGTCGGCTAGCCGACCACGTCGCGGGCAACAGCGTGCGCAAGGCAGAAGCCGCCCTGGGCGAGATAACCCGCTTCGAGCAGGAGTGAATGCAGCATCGCGGCGGATGCGCTAAACTTCCGCTCCCCGATGCGGTCCGGCGGCCGTGGCGGGTTCTGCATGACTCCCCGCTCCGGATACGTCGAAATGCGCAAGAATCCCGACAAGCCCTCGCTGTTCGCCAACCGTGATTTCAAATTGCTGTTCGGCGGCAGCACGCTCTCCGCGCTCGGCGACCAGTTCACCCTGGTGGCCTTGCCATGGCTGGTGCTGAAGCTCACAGGCGATGCGGCGGCGCTGGGACTGGTGCTGGCGGCGATGGCGCTGCCGAGAGCACTGTTCATGCTGATTGGCGGCGCGGTGGTCGACCGCATGTCGCCGCGCCGCGTGCTGCTCGGCTCGCGCACCGTCAACGCCATACTGATCGCGTTACTCGCCGCCCTCGTGCTCACCGGCCTGATCCAGATGTGGATGGTGTACCTGCTGGCGCTCGGGATCGGCCTGTCCACCGCCTTCGCCTACCCGGCGGGTTCCGCGATCCTGCCGCAGCTCGTCGAACCGGTCCGACTGCAACCGGCCAACGCCCTGTTCATGGGGATGCGCCAGTTGAGCATGTTCGTGGGCCCGGCGCTCGCGGGCATGGTGATCGCCCTCGGCTCGCACAAGATCGGCACGCATACGATCGCCGACGCATCCGGCATGGGATTGGCATTCACCATCGACGCCGTGAGCTTCTTCTTTTCACTCGCTTCACTCGCCTTGATCCGCATTCACAGCGACCGCCATCCGCCGATACCGGAAGGCGGGGTGTTTTCCGCGGTGGCCAGCGGCGTGCGCGCCATCTGGTCGGACGTCTCCTTGCGCGCGTTCATCATTTACGTCGCCGTGGTCTCGGTTTTCGTGGGCGGCCCGGTGCAAGTGGGCCTGCCGGTACTCGCGGACACGCGACTGGATTGGGGTGCGGCCTCGCTCGGCGTATTGATGACGGCCAACGGCGGGGGCATCCTGCTGGGCAGCGTGCTGTCCGGCGTCGGCGTGCGACTCGCCCGCGGTCACATCGGCCTCATGGTGCTGATCATCGACACCTGCGTGGGCCTCGCCATCCTGGGACTTACGGTAGTGCACTCCACGCTGACGGGCGCGGCCCTGCTCGCTGCCGTCGGCCTGCTTGCCGGCATCGTGCAGATCGCGGTGATGACATGGATCCAGCGCCGCGTCGCGCAGGAGATGATGGGCCGCACCATGAGTGTGCTGCTGTTCGTGTTCATGGGCCTCGGTCCGCTCTCGGCGGCGGCGGCCGGCGGCCTGCTCAAGGTCATCTCCCTGACCACCCTGTTCGGCGGCGCCGGCATCATCCTGTGCGCATTCGCCCTGCTATGCCTGGCGAGTCCCCAGATGCGCGCCATCGGGCGGGACGCAGGCGCTGCCCGGCAAGCCGGCTAGATTCCGAACCACCAGGCGGCGGCGAAGGGCGCCGCCAGCAGCACCACACCGATCGCGATCAACGCGGCGAGGTTGGTCACGAACCACGGGAAAATGGCGAGCACCGCGCCGCACACCAACGGCACGGGCCGTTCCGCCCGCTTGCCGTACATGAAATAACCGACGCCGATGGCGCCGAACAACATCCCGGCAACCAGGACCGTTACGCTGAAATGCATCGGGTAATCGCTCCGCCACTCGATGCCGGCAATATACTCCGTGTACGGCCTCGCTACCGGGCGGATACGAAGCCGGCCCGTAACAGCCACGTGAGCGCGCATTCACTTGAATGACTTGCAAATCGTCATAAATGGCGATATATTAAGAAATATTCCATTAATTCGGCAAATTCGGCGATATGGAAATAAACAAATCCCTCGATGACCAGGCCGTTCTCGACACCCTGGGCGAACGCCTGGCCAGGCGGCGGCTCGACCTGCAGTTGACGCAGGCCGCAGCGGCCGAGAAGGCCGGGGTCTCCAAGCGTACGGTGGAGCGGATGGAAGCCGGGGCCAGCGTGCAACTCTCGAGCCTGATCCGCGTGCTGCGGGTGCTGGACCTCATGGACGGGCTGGAGCAACTGGCGCCGCCGACCGGCCCCCGGCCCATGGATCTGCTGCAACTGAAGGGCAAGGCCCGCCAGCGCGCTCCTGCCTCGGGCGGTGACGAAAAACCGGCCGAATCGGACTGGACCTGGGGCAGCGAGTGAGTACGCTCGCCGAAGTCCGGCTCTGGGGGCGCACCATCGGCGCGGTGTCGCTGGAGGATGGCGCCGGGGTGGCGGCCTTCGAATACGCACCCGAGTTCGTCGGCAGCGGCATCGAGGTCTCGCCGCTGGTGATGCCGCTCGCGCATCGCGTCTACGCCTTTCCGCAACTCGCACGAGAGAGTTTCTACGGCCTGCCGGGTCTGCTCGCGGATTCGCTGCCGGACCGCTTCGGCAACGCCTTGATCGACGCCTGGCTGGCCACCCGGGGCCGCACGCCCGATTCCTTCAACGCCGTGGAACGCCTGTGCTACACGGGCACTCGGGGGATGGGCGCATTGGAATTCGCGCCCGCCACCGGCCCACGCGCCCGCCAGGCCGCCAGGGTCCGGATCGATCATCTCGTCGAGCTGGCGTCCGAGGTGCTGACACAGCGCAGCACATTCGCGGCGTCGTTCGACGAGACCGACAGCAGGCACGCCCTACGCGACATCCTGCGGGTCGGCACCTCGGCCGGCGGCGCCCGGGCCAAGGCCGTCATCGCCTGGAACCCGCAGACCAACGAGGTGCGCTCGGGCCAGGTCCGCGCCGGCGAAGGCTTCGAGTACTGGGTGCTCAAGTTCGACGGCGTGCGCGGCAACCGCGACAAGGAACTGGAAGACCCGCAGGGCTACGGCGTGATCGAATACGCCTATTCGAGAATGGCCCGCGATGCCGGCATCCGCATGAGTCCCTGCCGCCTGTTCGAGGAGCACGGCCGGCGGCACTTCATGACGAAGCGTTTCGACCGGCTGGACGGCGGCGGGAAACTGCACATGCAGTCCCTGGGGGCGCTGGCGCATTACGATTTCAACCTGGCCGGCGCCTACGGTTACGAGCAGGCCCTGCTCGTGATACGCCAACTCGGCCTGGCGATGAGCGATGTCGAGCAACAATTCCGTCGCATGGTGTTCAACATCGTCGCCCGCAACCAGGACGACCACGTCAAGAACATCGCCTTCCTCATGGACAGGGCAGGCACCTGGTCGCTCGCACCCGCCTTCGACGTGACCTACAGCTACAACCCGGCGGGACGCTGGACGTCCACCCACCAGATGACGCTGAACGGCAAGCGCGACCAATTCACGATGGACGACTTCAAGGCCTGCGCCCGCAACGCTTCCATGAAGCGGGGCCGTGCCGAGGCGATCGTGAAGGAAGTCCAGGACACCGTATCGCATTGGCGCGACTACGCCGACGGCGTCGGCGTCGATCACGGCGACCGCGATCGCATCCAGCCCGCCCTGCGCCTGGCCCCGTTCTGATTCCCGCCGCCGCAAACCGGGCATTGACAATATTAAGTTTGTAATGCAAACTTATTTGCAACTTAACGTGTTGGAAATGATGAATCTTCTCGACAAGACCTGCGGGGCGCCCGGACCCGCCGACGAACTGGAAGCACTGACCCGTGCCTACGCCCGCTATTCCCGAAGCGCGGGCGGGCTCGGCTCCGTAGTCGGGGGTACGCTCTGTCTGGCCTCCTACTTCATTGGCGCCCTGCTGCCGCTCAATCCGGCCGTGCGTGCCGTGCTCATCGTCCTGCCCTTCGCCTGGCTGGGAGCCAAGCTCTGGCTCACGCGTCACTATTACCAGCGCTTCGGCCGCGTCGAGGAGCAGGAGACACGCTACGAACGCCTGACATACTGGTTCTGCGTAGCGGTTTCGGTGCTCGTGGCACTCGGCATTACCGTCGTCAGCCTGATCGGCGTATCCCGGCATCCGGGTCAGGCACCCGCGGGGCTGGCCGGCTATCTGGCGTTGATCTGGCTGCTCCCGCTCGCGGCCTGGCGCTGGATGCGCAGTGCCATGGACTTCATCATCGGCGTGTTCCTGATCTGCCAAGCGGCGCTGGCCTGCGTCGGGCAGTCCTACCCGATGATCGGCCTGACGCACGGCGCCGAGGCAGCGAAGCTGTCGCTCATCGCGGTAATGTTCCCGCTGGTGGGCCTCGTCATGATCGCCGCGGGCATCGCCGAACACCACCGCTTCCAGTCGATCCGCGCCCGCCTGGAAGCGCTGCAGCAAGGCTCGGGCACGAACGCGTGAGCCGGAAAATCGATCCGCGGGATCTGCTGGCCATCGACCGCCTGGTACACGAGCCCGCCCGCCTGCTGATCCTGACCCTGCTCGCCGGCGCCAAGCGCGTGGAATTCACGTTCCTGGAAAAAATGAGCGGCTTGAGCAAGGGCAATCTCTCCAGCCACATGAGCAAACTGGAAGCCGCCGGCCTGATCACGGTGCACAAGCGCTTCCGCGGCAAACGCCCGCTCACCGAGTTGAGCATCACCCGCGCCGGGCGCAAGGCGCTCGACGATTACCGCAACCAGTTGGCGGCCGTCATGCAGGCGCTACCGCCGTCCATGTCCTCAGCAAAAAAGGATTGATCCAATGAAACACCTCCTCACAACGCTTCGGCCGGCGCTGTTGCTCGGCGCTCTGCTGACCGCCGGGGCCGCCGCGGCGGGACCGGCACCGTTGCCTGCAAGCGTCGCGGCAGCGGCCCGCTCGCGCGTAGCGGCGGGCGAATACCCCGCGCTGGTGATCGCCGTGGTCAACAACGGCAAGAGCCATGTCTACACGTTCGGCAAGCTCGCCGGCGGCAAGGCGCCCGATGCGGACACGGTGTTCGAGATCGGCTCCGTGACCAAGACCTTCACCGCGACGCTGCTCGCCGAGGCGGTCCGGTCCGGGCGCGACACGCTCGACGAGCCGGTCGCGAAACTGCTGCCCGACTTCAGCATCCCGTCCCGCAACGGCAAGCACATCACGCTCGGCAACCTGGCCGAACAGCACTCGGGCCTGCCGCGCCTGCCGACCAACCTGCAGCCGTCCGATCCGAACAACCCCTACGCCGACTACGATGCGGCGAAACTGAAATCATTTTTGGCCGGCTACACCCTGCCGCGCGATCCCGGCAGCAAATACGAATACTCCAACCTCGGCGTCGGACTGCTCGGCTACGCCCTGGCGCAGCAAAGCCACACGACCTACGGGAAACTGGTGGCCGAAAAAATCCTGAAACCGCTCGGTATGACGCTCAGCGGCGTACCGATCAGCCCCGCGATGCACAAGCACCTCGCCACCGGCCACGACGGACAGGGCAACCCCACAGAGAACTGGGACCTCGACGTGCTGGCCGGTGCCGGCGCCATCAAGAGCACGGGCCACGACATGCTGCGCTACCTCGAAGCCAACATGGGCGTGGCGAAGACCCCGCTCGACGCCGCGATGAAATTCGCGCACAAGCCGCGCATCCCGGTCGGCGGAAACGAGAAGATCGGTCTCGTGTGGATGACTCGCCACGACAAGGCCGGCGACGTCGTCTGGCACAACGGCATGACCGGCGGCTATGCCAGCTTCCTGGGGTTCACCACGGACGGCAGGCACGGAGTCGTGGTGCTCACCAATGCCCAGCAGTCGGTGGACGACCTGGGCTTCGCCACCCTTCTTCCCGACGCAAAGCTCGCCTCGACCGAAACCGCGATCCACCTCTCGAAACAGGCACTGGACGAGTACACCGGCAGCTACCGCCTCGCCCCGCATTTCATCCTCACCGTCTTCCGCCAGAGCGGCCAGTTGCTGGCGCAGGCGACCGGACAGGGCGACCTGCCGATCTATCCCAGCGCCAAAAACGAGTTCTTCGCGAAGATGGCCGATATCCGGATTACCTTCGAGCGGGACGCCCACGGCAAGATCGACGCGCTCGTTCTGCACCAGAACGGCGACCATCGCGCACCGCGGATCAGCGGCGCCGAAGCGGCCCAGGCCGCATCGGGCAAGTCGACCGTAAAGCTTCCGGTATCCACGCTGAAGGAATACGTCGGCCATTACCAACTCGCACCCGGTCGTGAATTCGACATCACGCTCAAGAACGGCCAGCTCTACGCCCAACTGACCGGCCAGAGTGCCTTCCCGATCTACGCCAGCAAGAAGGACGAATTCTTCTACACCGTCGTCGATGCACAAATCAGCTTCCAGCGCGGCAAGGACGGCAAGGTGACCGGCCTCGTGCTCCACCAGGGCGGGCGGGACCTGCCGGCCCCACGCGGGAAGGACTGATACCGGGGGCGGATTCCCGGAACTGGGACTGGCCCTGCGCGAAGAGGAACGGCGCACCTGGCGCGGACTCATCCGCGTGCTCGCACACGAAGCCAGCAACTCGCTGGGACCGATTCAATCAGCCGCCGACACCTTGCGACGACGGCTGGGAAAGACGGAAGCCGAACCGGCACCGCGCCAGGAACTGGAGAGCGGCCTGGGTCTGATCGAACGCCGTGCCCGATATCTCTCCGAATTTATCCGCCGCTATGCCGACCTGGCCCGGTTGCCGCCGCCGCACCTGCAACCGCTCGATCTGGGCGATCTGATGCACCAGGTGGTCTCGCTCGAAACGCGCCTCAAAATAGCCGTGACCGGCCCCGATCATCTGCGCCTCGAAGCGGATCCCTCCCAATTGGAGCAGGCGCTGATCAATCTGATCAAAAACGCCGTCGATGCCGCGCTCGAAACCGGCGGCGCGGTGGACATACACTGGCGTACCCACGAGGAACGCGTCGAGGTGGACATCCTCGACGAAGGCGCCGGGCTTCCGCAGAGCGAGAACCTGTTCGTGCCCTTCTTCACCACCAAGCCCGGCGGCAGCGGCATCGGACTGGTACTAGCGCGCCAGATCATCGAGGCCCATGGCGGCCAATTGACCCTGGCCGACCGCGAGGACGCCCACGGCGCAATCGTGAAACTACGGCTTCCGCTGCCGCGACCGAAGCAAACGGCGGGGAGCGCCGCCTAGTAGCTGGTTCTGGAACGGCGCAAGGCGATGAACGGAAGCACCAAGGCGAGCACGAGGCAGCCGCCGAAGGCATAAAGCATGAGCGGGTACAGCGTGTAGCCGGGGAGCAGCAGCTTCACGTCACCAAAGACAGAAGCCAGCGCAAAGGACGCGGAATAAATCGCGATTGCCACGGCAATCCCCGAGGCCGCGCGCCTGACAGGCTGGCGGGCGTCCACGGCGGGTTCGCCACGGGCGGGCAGCCAGAGCGAAAGGCCGATCATGAGCCCGGCCGACACCACGAGCGCGACCAGGTCCGCTACGGGTCCCCATCCGGCGATCATCAGGCCCGCGCCAACCGCAAGGCCAACGACGATTGACCAGAATGCGCCGCCGGCGTGTGCGCGTCGCCAGGTGAGCCCGAGGATGAGGGGCGCCAACAGCGCGATGTTCACGGCGCTGTTGACGACCAGCAGGTGCAGGATGCTTTTCACGCCCAGGGCCCCGATGATCCCGACCAGGCCGAGGGCGACTTGGACGCCGAAACTCAGGTACACGGCGCGCCGGCCCGTGAAGCGGTGCCCCAGGTAGCGATCGATCACGTCGAACTGCACGATCGAGGCAATGTTGTTGATCGCCGCATCGCCGGTCGAGAACACCAGCGCGAGGCCGCCGAGCAGGAAAAGCACCGCCGCCCAGGTGGGGAACAGATGCACCACGAGTCGGGTTGCGGCCTGGTCGGGCGCAATGGCGGGCATGAGACGCAAGGCAATCATGCCCATGACGCCGGAGCCAATGGCAAACGGTATCCACAAGGCCGGGAAGGCGCACATGGCGCGCGTGGCGCTGCGGTCGTCGCGGGCGGAAAACATGCGCTGCCAGAGTATGGGGTTGGCGATCGCGAGCGCGGCCAGCGTCAGGAAGAAGTCGAGCATGTGCACCGGACCCCAGGCAAGCACGTTGCGCTGTCCGGCGCCGAGGTGACGCACGAAGTTCGAAAGATTCACGTCATGGGCGGCCAGCGCAAGACTCACCGCCACGGCGAGCCCCGCGATCATCAACTGGTAGACGTGCGCACGCGCCGTGCCCTCGTAGCCGCCGAGCGCCGTGTAGAGAATCAGCACGCCACCGCCGAGGAGGATCGAAGCCGTCGTGCCGATGTCGAGCAGCGAATCGAGCACGATGCCGATGGCGACGACAACGGAGACGACGCCGATCACGCTTGCGAGCAGTACCGTCACCAGCGCCGCCAGGCGCGTGCGATCATCATAGCGTGCGCCGTAATACTCGACCAGCGTCACGCCGCGCGGCATGGAAGCACGCATGCGGGAAATCAGGTTGACCGGCCATACGAAGAACAGGATCGGCAGCGCCACGCCCAGCGCATACCAGATCGGTCCGGAAAAGCCGTACTTGAAACCGCTCTCGGCCGCCGCAAGCAGCGTGTAGTTGCTCGCATACACGGCAACGAGCGTGGCGATCAGCGCGCCCGTGCCGAAATTGCGATGCCCGACATAGGCGACTTCCTCCGCTTCCGTGCCGGCGCGGTTCTTCAGGAAATTACGCAGGTTCCAGCCGAGCAGGCCGAGAAAATACACGCCGACGACAACGACCACTTCCACGCGCACCCGTCAAAACCCCTCCGCGGTATCGGCTGTCCGATTATGCCTGATGCGTCCTGTTGTCCAGGCAATCCCGGGCATCCGATCGCCAGGGAGGGTTGGTTTATATTGACATATCGGAATTTAACGATATAATGACGCCATGGATGAGATAACCATCTTCAAGGCGCTGGCGAACGAGTCGCGGCTCAATATCCTGCACTGGATGAAGGATCCGGACACCCATTTCGGCCCGGCCCCGAACGGCGAATGCCGCGAACGCCGCGTATGCGTGGGGGAGATCCAGAAGAAACTCGACCTCTCCCAGTCCACCGCCTCGCAGTATCTGTCACAACTGCAGCAGGCCGGCCTGATCAAGGCCAAGCGTTGCGGCCAGTGGACGTTCTACGTGCGCGACGAAGAGACGCTGCGCAAGGTGGGCGAATTCCTGCAAAAAGACCTGTGAGCCGCTGAAAGATTCGCGGCCCGATTCCGACTCGTAAAAGGAGGTGCGGCATGCAAACCCGTCAACTCGGACAAAAAGGTCCCACGGTCTCGGCCATCGGACTGGGCTGCATGGGAATGAGCGAATTCTACGGCTCGCATGATGACACGGCCTCGATCGAGGTGATACACCATGCGCTCGATGCCAGGATCAATTTCCTCGACACCGCCGACATGTACGGCACAGGCCATAACGAGGAACTGGTCGGCCGTGCCATAAAGGACCGACGTAATGAAGTGGTGCTCGCCACCAAGTTCGGCAACGTGCGCGGCCCGAACGGTGAATTCCAGGGCGTGAACGGCAAGCCCGAGTATGTGCGCAAGGCCTGCGACGCCAGCCTGAATCGCCTCGGCGTGGACACCATCGATCTCTATTACCAGCACCGCGTGGATCCGGAGACGCCGATAGAGGAAACCGTCGGCGCCATGGCCGAACTCGTCGAGGCCGGCAAGGTGCGCTATCTCGGCCTGTCCGAAGCCGCATCCGACACCCTCCGCCGGGCACACGCCGTGCATCCGATCACCGCGCTGCAGACCGAGTACTCGCTGTGGAGCCGGGGGGTCGAGGATGGCATCCTTGACACCTGCCGGGAGCTGGGCATCGGCTTCGTGCCCTACAGCCCGCTCGGCCGCGGCTTCCTGACCGGCGCATTCCAAAGTCCCGAAGACTTTGAGGCTGGCGATTACCGCCGCAACAGTCCACGCTTCCAGGGCGAGAATTTCGAACGCAACCTGGAACTGGTCAAGGCGGTCGAGCGCATCGCGGCGGAGAAGGGCTGCACGCCCGCGCAACTGGCCCTGGCCTGGGTACTGGCACAGGGAGAGGACCTGGTGCCGATCCCGGGCACCAAGCACATCCGCTACCTGGATGACAACATCGGCGCCCTGGACGTGCACCTGAGCGAGGACGAATTGAAGGAAATAGACGCCGTCTTCCCCCGCGATGCCGCTGCCGGCACGCGTTATCCCGAAGCCATGATGCGCCGCGTCAATCTCTGAAGCGTGGCGCAGGCAAACCCGCGTACTGCCATGGCCCGAAATATCGGAATTCGTAAATATTTAAATATTTTATTGCTTCAATGAAGGAACCCACGATGGACAAGCAACAACCCCTGTTCACCCCCGTCAGGCTCGGCCCCTATAACCTGCCCAACCGCATCGTCATGGCGCCGATGACCCGCAGCCGCGCGGACAACCCCGAGCACGCGCCGACCGACCTGCACGCCGCGTATTACGCCCAGCGCGCCGGCGCCGGACTGATCGTCACCGAGGCGAGCCAGGTCTCGCCGCAGGGCGTGGGTTACATCAACACGCCCGGCATCCATTCGGCGGCCCAGGTCCGCGGCTGGCGCAAGGTGACCGACGCCGTCCACGAGCGCGGCGGCCGCATCTTCATCCAGCTCTGGCACGTCGGGCGCATCTCGCATCCCGATTTCCACGGCGGCGAGCTGCCGGTGGCACCTTCGGCCCTCAATCCGAACGTCCAGGCCTTCACGCCCTCGGGCTTCAAGGACACGGTGACACCGCGCGCCCTGACCACGCAAGAGGTGCGCGGCGTCGTGCTGGACTTCGTCCGCGGGGCGGAAAACGCCATGCACGCAGGCTTCGACGGTGTCGAACTGCATGGCGCGAACGGCTATCTGATAGAGCAGTTCCTGCGCGACTCGAGCAACCGTCGCGACGACGCCTATGGCGGCAGCATCGCCAACCGCGCGCGCTTCCTGTTCGACATCGTGGACGGCGTGGGCAATGCGATCGGCCACGAACGGGTCGGCGTGCGCCTGTCGCCCGGCAACGTCGCCAACATCGGCGCCGACACCGACATGGCCGCGCTCTACGATTTCGTGATCGGCGTGCTCGACAACCATCCGCTGGCCTACCTGCACCTGGTCGAGCCTGGCGCCGGCACCCAAGGCGGCACCAATGCGATCGCGGACATCACACAGCGCTACCACACGATATTCCACGGCATGCTGATCACCAACAACGGTTACGACCGCAAAAGCGGCAACGCCGTAATCGACGCCGGCGACGCCGACCTGGTGGCCTTCGGACGGTCCTTCATCGCCAACCCGGATCTGCCGGAACGATTCCGGGTGGACGCCCCGCTCGCCCAGGGCGACCCGGCCACTTTCTACGGAGGCGGTGCCGGCGGCTACGTGGACTATCCGGCACTGGAATCCGAAGCCGCCTGAAGCGCAAACCCTTTTCTTTCAATTACCCATTCACTTCAACGCAAGGAGATCTCATGAAACTGTATTACATGCCCGGAGCCTGTTCGCTTGCCGACCACATCACGCTGGAATGGATCGGCGAGCCCTACGAGACGCACAAGCTCAGCCACGACGACCTGAAGAAGGACGATTACCTGCGCATCAATCCCGCCGGGAAGGTGCCGGCCCTGGAGAAGGACGGCTGGGTACTGACCCAGAACGCGGCGATCCTCCACTACCTGGCCGACACCCATCCGGAAGCCGGCCTCACCGGCGACGGCACGCCCGAGGGTCGCGCCGAGGTGAACCGCTGGCTGGGCTTCGTCAACGCCGACGTGCATCCCGCCTTCGGCCCGCTATTCGGCGCCGCCGGCTACCTGGGCGAGGAGACCTTCATAGAAAAAGCGAAGGCGCAGGCCAAAAAACTCATCCGGGAAAACCTCGAGCTGGTCGACCAGCAGCTCGAGGGCCGGGACTGGTTGGCCGGCACGCGCTCGATCGCCGACCCCTACCTGTTCGTCATCCTGCGCTGGGCCAAGGGCATGAAGATCGACCTCTCGGGACTGGACAACATGGAACGTTTCTTCCAGCACATGCACGCCGACGCGGCCGTGCAGAAAGTGCTGAAGGATGAAGGACTCGCCTGAGCCCATCATCCCCATTCCGCAGCGCCCGCCTTTTCCCGGCGGGCGTTGTGGATATAGCCGAGTCCGCTCAGTACGGATTGATCGCGGTAACGAACCAGGTGCTGGACGGCGCCCAGATGCCGTCGGACCGCCGGAAGGTCGCCAGCACGTCGTGCAGTGCCGCCTTCACCTCGGGCTCGAGCCTTTCGCCGGCCTCCCCGGCCAGGCGGATCAGTTCGCCCGCGGGGCCGAGCGCCATGGCAAACGCCACCGCCTCGTCGATATCGCGCCCGATGCAGATATCGCAGTCGTAGCGTTCGAACGCGATCCGCTCGAATCCCGCGGCGCGCAACATGGCGCTCGCAACATCGGCATCCGCCATCGAGAACGGCCCGGGCCCGCAATGCACCTGGTCGGTGTCCTCGTGCGAGACCGGGGGTACGATCCCTTTCACTCGCTGTTCGGCTTCGTACAGCCACGGGTTGTCCTCGCGCCGGCGCCAGACAATCTGGGTAAAGCGCCCGCCCGGCTTCAACGTCTTGCGCACGTTGCGCATGGCCGCGCCCGGCATGTCGAAGAACATGGTGCCGAAGCGCGCGAACGCATGGTCGTACGGGCCCTGGAGGTCGTCGCTCTGCGCATCGGCCACGAGGAATCGCGCGTTGCTCACATTTTCCTCGCGCGCCGACTTCTCCGCGGAACGCACGAACTGATCCGCGCAATCCACGCCGATCGCCTCGCCCTGCGGGGCGACGAGCCCGGCTATGCACAACGTGCTGTCGCCGAACCCGCAGCCGACATCCAGAATGCGTTCGCCGACCCTGTAGCCGCAGCGCTGCAGCGCCGCTTCGCTGTGTTGCGACAGTCCGTCCACCAGGAGGTGCCTGAAACGGCAGAACTTCTCGTACAGCACCGTGTTCCAAGCCTCTATGGCCACACTGTTCCCGTCTTCCCCGATTGCTTCCTCCGGTCCGTTCAAGCCCCGCCTCTTTCCCGGAACTGCACACAGGGACAATTATCGGCTTCGGGGCGGCGTCCCGCAATGATCCAGGCGCCACCCGCCATGCCCGGGACACCGTGCGCCCATATCGACGGCCGCTGTCCCGCAGCATGTCAGAATGACGCCGGAACACGCCCTTCCGACGACCCGCGCGGGGAAACCGTATGACGCATGACCACCGCGGCACGCTGCGCAGCCTCCTGCCCTTCCTGTGGGAATTCCGGGGACGGGCGCTGGTCGCCATCGTGTTTCTCGTTCTCGCCAAGCTGGCGACCGTGGCGATCCCCATGGCGCTCAAGCACATCGTCAATGCGCTCAATGTGCAAAACGGCGTGCTGGTGTTGCCGTTCGCGCTGTTGATCGCCTACGGGGCCCTGCGCTTCGCATCCACCCTGTTCGGCGAGCTGCGCGACCTGGTATTCGAGTTCGCAGCCCTGCGCGCGGTACGTCGCGTCGCGCTGCGCGTGTTTCGCCACCTGCACGACCTCGACCTCGCCTTCCACCTGGAGCGCCAGACGGGCGGCCTTTCGCGCGACATAGAGCGCGGCACGCGCGGCATCAATTTCGTGCTGAGCTTCATGCTCTTCAACATCCTGCCGACCTTGCTCGAGATCGGACTGGTCACCGGTATCCTGCTGTGGAACTTCTCGGCCTGGTTCGCCGTGATCATCCTGGTGGCCGTGGTGCTGTTCATCGGTTTCTCCATTTTCGTCACCGAATGGCGCATGCGCCACGTGCGGCGCATGAACGAGCTGGACTCGAAAGCCAACGCGCGCGCGATCGACAGCCTGATCAACTACGAGACGGTGAAGTATTTCACCAACGAGGAATACGAGGCCGGCCGCTACGACACGCAAATGGCAAAATGGGAAAAGGAAGCGCTGCGCACCCAGTATTCACTGTCCACGCTCAATGCCGGCCAGGCGCTGATTGTCGCCCTCGGCATCACCGCCATGATGCTGCTCGCCGGCTATCAGGTCGTGCACAAGGAGATGTCCATCGGTGACTTTGTCATGGTCAACGCCTACATGGTGCAGCTGTTTCTGCCGCTCAACTTTCTCGGTTTCGTCTACCGCCAGATGAAGCAGGCCTTCGTGGACATGGAACGCATGTTCTCGCTGCTCGATCGCCGCACGCAGATCGCCGATGCGCCCGACGCCGAGGCGCTGAAAACCACGGGCGGGGAAATCCGATTCGAGCACGTGCGCTTCGGCTACGGTCCGGAGCGCGAGATCCTGCACGACGTGGACTTCACGGTGCCCGCAGGACGCAAGGTCGCCGTGGTCGGCCCGAGCGGCGCGGGCAAGTCCACGCTCGCACGCCTGCTGTTCCGCTTCTACGACGTGGACGCCGGGAGCATCCTGGTCGACGGCACCGACATCCGCGCCGTCACCCGCGACAGCCTGCGCCGCCGGCTCGGCATCGTCCCCCAGGACACGGTGCTGTTCAACGACACGCTCTACTACAACATCGCCTACGGCGATCCCGATGCTGCACGCGAAGACGTCGAGCGGGCCGCGAAGATGGCCAATCTCAAGCTGTTCGTCGAGTCGTTGCCCGCCGGCTACGACACGCTGGTCGGAGAACGCGGCCTGAAGCTTTCGGGCGGCGAGAAACAGCGCGTCGCCATCGCCCGCGCGATCCTCAAGAACCCGCCGATCCTCGTCTTCGACGAAGCGACCTCGAGCCTGGACTCGCAGGCGGAACAGGCGATCCTCGCCTCGATGCGCACGCTGGCCCGGGCCCGCACCAGCCTGGTGATCGCCCACCGCCTCTCGACCGTGATCGATGCCGACGAGATCATCGTGCTGGACGCCGGGCGCATCGCCGAACGGGGCACTCACGCCGAACTGCTCCGCGCGCACGGCCTCTATGCCCGGCTCTGGGAACTGCAGCAGGCCGAGGACCGCAAACACCGGACAAAGGATGCCGGGGAGCCCGCCCCGGCCCATTGAGCGGATATCATTCACTCATGACCGCCGAGATCCCGGACAGGCCCCTCAAGGGTCGCGGCGCCGCCGCCTCGCCCGAAGGCCGTTTCGAATCGCTCACGCATACGCGCGAGGACGACGGCTGGTTTCCGCCGGAGGAGGCAGGCAAGCCGCGCACCACGCTCTACGTCGATCATGCGCGGCGCGTGATCAGCAAAAACGACTCGCCCGACGTCGGCTTCTCGCGCTCCATCAATCCCTACAAAGGCTGCGAGCACGGGTGTTCCTACTGTTTCGCCCGCCCGACGCACAGTTACCTCGGCCTGTCGCCGGGCCTGGATTTCGAGAGCAGGATTTTCCACAAGCCCGATGCGCCGGCCCAGCTCGCACGCGAACTCTCCGCACGGAATTACACGCCCATGCCGATAGCGCTCGGCATCAACACCGATGCCTACCAGCCGGTGGAACGCGGGACGCGACTCACGCGGCGCATCCTCGAAGTCCTCGCCGCACACAAGCACCCCGTCACCATCGTCACCAAGTCCGCACTGGTCGAGCGTGATCTCGACCTTTTGGCACCGATGGCCGCCGAAGGGATCGCCAGCGTCGCCTTCTCGATCACGAGCCTCGATCACGAACTGTCGCGTCGCCTGGAGCCCCGCGCCACCGCGCCGCGCCGCCGCGTCGAGGCCGTACGGCGGGTGAGCGCGGCGGGGGTCCCCGTCAGCGTGCTGTTCGCGCCGGTGATCCCGGCCCTCAACGACATGGAAATGGAACGGGTACTGCAGGCCGCGCGCGAGGCCGGCGCCCGGCACGCCGGGTACGTGGTGCTGCGCCTGCCGCACGAGCTGGCCGACCTGTTCCCGGCCTGGCTCGAGGCGCACTACCCCGAGCGCAGGTCAAAGATCCTCTCGATCCTCACGGAGCTGCACGGCGGCAAGCTATACGATTCGCGCTTCGGTACGCGGATGCGCGGGCAGGGCCAGTGGTCGGCGATGATCGCGCAACGCTTCGCCCTCGCCTCCAGGCGGTTCGGTTACTCACGCAAATGGGCGCCGTTGCGCACGGATCTTTTTCGCGTCCCCGGCCGGGCCGAGCAACGCGAACTGCGTTTCTGACCCGAGGTTCACAACGCGCCGCAGGGCCCGGGCTACTCGACTTTGAACGTGACCGGTCCCAGGCCGAAGGCACCCGTGCCGTCGGCGAGACCGACTTGCACGCGCAGGCGATGGCTGCCGGGGGCAAGTTGCCAGTCGAAGTCGGGGGCATGGGTGCGCCCGAGCAGGCGGCCATCGAGATACCAGGTGATGCGTGCCGCCGCCGGCAAGCCGGCGAGTCGGAACACGTAGACCTGTTCGTCACGGTCGATGCGGGGATCGATCGCCAGGGTCTCGCCCGTGAGCGGACGGGCGATCCGCGCGCGCGGGGCTGCCGACCGTCGCGCGACCACCACCGTATCCGGCACGTGCCAGTCGTGGCGCTCGACGCAGGGGCCCGGGCCGATGCGTTCGCACACGGCTACACGGCGCAGGCGCGGGCTGCGCCACAGGCCGGCGTAGGGTTGGTATTTGCGCAACCGGGCGAAGATGGAGCGCAGTACCAACGCCGGCCCCGCCGATCCGGTGATGCGGTCCATGTCGCCGCCCTTCAGCCGCCCCATCCACACGCCCACCGTGTAGCGGTCGTCGAAACCCATCGTCCAGGCGTCGTGATAATTGCTGGACGTGCCGGTCTTCACTGCCGTGGCCTGCGGCAGATCGAGCACACTGGCATCGCCGAACTCGGCGCTGCGCGCATCCGGATCGGACAGGATGGAGGCGATGAGCGAGGTGACGTCCGGACGCAATTCGTCCCGCGCCCGGGGCACGGGTGCATCGGCCAGCACGTGCAGCGGCAGGAAGCGCCCGTGGCGCGCCAGCGCGGAATAAGCCTGCGTCAGTTGGAGCAGCGGCACCGGGCCGTCGCCGATCGCGAGCGCCGGCCCGTAGTGTTGGGCATTGCGGTCGAGCGCGCTCATGCCGAGCCGGTGCAGCAGATCGAGGAACGGAGCAACGCCTGCGGCCCTAGCGGTCTCCACGGCGGGAATGTTGAGCGAATTGCCCAGCGCATAGCGCAGGCTGGCGCGTCCGTAGTAATGACCGCTGTAGTTGCGGTAGTCGTGCACGCCGCCACCGAGGCGCGTCGCGAGCGGCCCGTCGCGCAGCACGGTATCGGGCTGCCAGCCCAGGCGCTCCATCGCCAGCGCATAAAGAAAGGGCTTCAACGTGGAGCCGGGCTGGCGCGGCACGAGCACCGGATCGAGATCGGCGGCGCCACGGGCCGGTGCCACCGCCCAGGCGAGGATGGCCCCGGTGCGGTTGTCCACCACCAGCGCGGCGGCGTTTTCCACGCCGCGGTCGCTCAGGGCCTTCAGCCGCGTACGCAGCAACCGCTGCACCATCCGCTCGAGTCCCGCGTCGAGCGTAGTCCTGACCGGCCCTTGCGGCGGCAACCCCAGCGCACGCAGGCGCGAGCGCGCGTAGGCCACGAAGGGGCCGGCGGCCACCGGCAGGGCTTCCCGGCCCGGCGTGATCGCCGAGCGGCGCACGGCCCGTAATTCGGTGTTGCCGATCACGTCGTGTGCCCGCATGCGCGCCGCCAGGTCGTCCACCGCACGACGCAACGCCCGTGGGTGGCGCGCCGGGTCGTAGTGGACGGGCGAACGCACGAGCACGGCCAGCGCCAGTTGCTCCGCGGGCGCCAGCGCCGACACGTCGCGACCGAAATAGTATCGCGCCGCCTGCACCACACCGCGTCGGCGTCCGCCGTAGGGCACCTGGTTGAGGTAGAACTCGAGTACGCGGCCGTGTCCGAAACGATCGATCAGGCGTCCCGCCTCGATGCCGGCCAGCCAGTGGCTCCAGTACGTGCGCGGGCGCGGGGTGAGGATACGCGCCGCCTGCTCGCCGATCGTGCTTGCACCGCGCACCACGTGACCCGCCTCGAGGTTCTGCCAGATTGCAGTGAAACGCGCCCGCCAGTCCACGCCGCCATGCCGCCAGTAACGCCGGTCCTCCGAAGTGACGAACGCCTCGCGCACCAGGGTCGGAATGGCGGAGAGCGGCCGTTCGGCATAGCGGTTGAAGCGTCCGTCGCGGCTGCGCGTCAACGGCGTGCCGTCGCTTGCGAGCAGTTGCGGCACGGCGGCCGCGCCCTTCGGCGGCAACGTCCTGGGCAGCGGCGCCAGGTCGCGCCACGTCAGTAACCCGGGCACGGTCCCCGCCAACAGCAGGACACCCAACACCCCGCCGAGTACCCGGTACCGCCGCTGCCGTTTCACCGCTCGTCGTGGCCTACTGCGTGGCGGCGGGCGGGGCGACGGTGATGTGCGTCGCCACGCCACGTCCGAACACGTCGGGCTGGTAGATCTCCTTTATGTGCGGCGCGGGGGCCAGGAACCGCCCGGGGGCGATGACCTGCGCGGCATAGATCAGGTGGTAGTGCCCCGCCGGCAGGTCGTCGGCATAGAAACGCACGGCGTCGAGCGCGATCTCGCGGTGGTAGAACCCGCCGGTGACGATCGCGTAGTTCGGCCAGGCGCCATAGTCGAACCACAGCACGGTGCCGCCCTCGTTATGCGTGGGCGCGGTGGCGTCGGCGGTCTCGAGCTGGTGGTTGACTGCCTCGAAGGCCCCCGGCAACGGATCGGAGAGCACCACGTAATGCCGTTCCGCCGGTACGTCCACGGTGAGATCGACGCGCACGATGGCGCCGCGCGCGAGTGCCGTGCCCGGCGCGAGGCGCACCCAGTCTGCGCCCTGCTGCACGTAATACTGGCGCTCGACGGTGAAGCCCGCGTCGGCGGCGCCGATGGACTGCGGCGGCACCTGGTAGGCGAGGCGCACGCCGTAGTAGAGCCGGCCCGTGCCTGCGTGTGCAACCGTGACATTCGCTGCACCCGCCGGGGCCGCGGCGCTGAGGCTCTGCGGAGCATTGTGCCGCGAAGCGAACTGTGCATGGCCCACGTCGCGGCCGCCCGCGCTCACCCGGCCCGCCAGGTCGTGCACCGGCTGTTCGTAGGCGGCCGCATAATGCACCGCCGCGGTGGTGCAGAACACGTTCTCCTGCGAGTTGGGCCAGCCGCCGCCGGTGGCGCGTCTCGCGTCGATCCAGCGCAGCAGCTTGTTCGGCAGGTCGCCGATGGCAGCGGTGTCCGGGCCATTGCGTGCCGCGACCAGGGCATCGAGCACGGCACAGTTGGCGCGCAGCGGCGTGGCGAGCAAGGACGCATAGGCGTCGGCCCAGGTTTCCTGGAACGCGATCGAGCCGCCGGTTTCCTCGGCGTGGGCGAGGATCGTCTGCGTGATGCGCCGGGCGCTCGCCTCGTCGTGCGTCGCGAGCGCAGCCTGCAAGAGCAGCGACTTGCCGAACAGGTTCAACTGCTGCAGCTTCGGCATCAGTCCGGCCACCCGACCCTGCTTGAGCTTGCCCTGCAGAGCAAGCGCCGCCATGGCGGCGGCCTGGAGGATCGGCGCGTTGTGTTCGTAGTCGTCCGGCCTGGCTGCGAGGATCGTGTTTTCCAGATAATCGTCGAGGTTCTCGCGCACGTCAGCCGGCACGCTATGGCCCGCCGCCTGCAACCAGTCGAAGGCAAGCGCCGTGTACGTGGAGAGATAAGGACTGACGAACGCGTTGCGCGGGATCCAGAAGGCCATGCCGCCATCGGGCGCCTGGAAATCCGCGGCGTGCGCAATGTTCGTTTCGATTTCGGCGGCTGCACGCGGCCACTGCACCGAGGCCGGCAGCGCATCCCTGATGGAAAGATAATCGGAGGCCATCACGCTGCGGCTGAGGCGCATCTCCCAGGTCTCGAGCGGGTCGTCGCGCATATGCGTGAACGCGCCGTCGAGATTGGCAAGCGCGGTGGGCGCGAGCGTCACGTCCAGTTTCGCGGTCCCCGGCAACGCATCGGCGGGGAGCTTCACCGGCACTGTTGCTTCGGCTTGCGTGAGGCTGCCATAGCTCGCCGCTACCTCCTCGGCGCCCGCCGTCTTCACCGGCACGGTCTTTTCCAGCGCGTCACCCAGGTTGCCGGAACGGGCCGTGGCCAGGAACTTGAGCACGCCGGAAGTCGACGGCGCCAGATCAAACCATGCAATCTTGTGCGTAAAGGATGCCAGGTCGAGCGTCGTATCCGCATGGGCGCCTTTCACGCCCGCGCCATCGGCCTTGATATCGACCTTGACGTCGTGCGTCGCCTGCGTGCGGTTGGTCACGCTGAAACCGGCGGAGAAGCGGTCACCCGCGTGCACCTGGTTGGGCAGCGCCGGGCCGAGCTGCAGCGGCAGGTTGGCGCGCACCGTCGCCGCACCCACGCCCATCGCCTGGCCGGGCGTGAGCGCCATCACCACGATGCGCCAGCCGGTGAGATTGTCGGGCAGTTTGAAGTTGAAGCGCGCCGTGCCTTTCGCGTCGGTCTCCAGCGCCGGCTGCCAGTCCGCCGTGTACTTGAAGATGGAACGCACCGACAGGCTGCCGGCACCGCCGCCCCCGCCGGGTGTCACACCTTTTTTGCCGGGCGGCGGCGCAGCCATCAATGCCATTACCTTGGCCTTCTTGGTCGTGCCCAGCTTGCTGATCAGACTGTAGTTGAGGATATCCGGCCCGTCGGGCGGCGCGTAGAACGCCTTGCGCGGGTCGTAGTAACCGGCGCCGCCCTGCAGGAGATCCAGCACCGCCTCGTCCACCACCGCCGCGACCAGGCGCGTGTGCGCGGCGGGTTTGCCGTCCGCATCTTTAACTGCGACGTCGACATCCACCGTCTGGCGCGGCTTGTACTCGGTGCGCGCCGGCTTGACCTTCACGTCGAGCGAGCTGCCCGCGCCCGCCACCGGCAGCGCCACGTAACCGAGCGCGAGCGTCGGCTTGCCGAGATCGGCCTTCTTGCCCGGTTTGGCGACGCGCGGCGAGAAGATGGCGACCGACAGATAGGCGCCCGGGAAGAAGTCGGGCTGGATGGGAATATCCAGCACCGGCGTCGAGCCCTGCAGCGTCACCACCTGCTTCCACAGGATGCCGTAGCGCTCAACCGTCACCAACGCACGGGTGCCGGGATACGGGTTCTGCACCAGCACTCGCGCTGTATCGCCCGGCTTGTAACTTGTCTTGTCAGGGACCAGGGTAACGCTGGCGCCCGGCTTCCACAGCACCGTGCCCGGCCCCACCGCCCAGGTCGTGAGCGCACTCTGCTGCGTGCGGCCCTGCGTATCGGTCACCGTGCCGACGATGCGGTAGGTGCCCGCGTGCCGCGGCGTCAGTTCGCACATGCCGGGCGCGGTCGCCGAGATCGCCGTGCAGTGGTCTTCCTCGAGCCACTTCGTTTGGTGCTGCGTCTCGAAGCCGCCGCTGCCGTTCGCCACGTTCGCGACGGTGATCGTCTGGCGCTCCAGCACCAGCTTGACGGGGCTGCCCGCCTGCGGCGTGCCGCGCGCGTCGGTGGCGAGGTAATGCACTTTCACGGCTTTGCCGGCATGCAGCAGCCAGCCGTCGTACTTGAGTCCGACGAAGCGGTCGCGCGCGGCATAGATCGCGGAAGCCCGGTCGGCCACCCAGGTGCCGCGCTCGGATTCCACCGCGCCCTGCACCCGCAGACGGCCGTAAATGATGGGCGTGTCGTCCGGCAGCGTTGTCTCGACGTCGGCGTTGCCGCTGCCGTCGAGCGTGGTCTTGTCCTGGTAGAGCGTGACGCTGTCGGGCGCATTCTCCGGGTTGGCGTCGAAACTGAAGCCCGCCGCCGCCGGCGTGTCCGGCACGAACGACTCGGCTTGCACGCGCACGTCAAAACGCACGGCCGCCTGCGTGTAGGGCCCGCCGGCGTGCAACCGGGCTTGGGCCTCGGCCTTGACCGCCGAACCCGGTCCGAAGAGCGATCCGGCCAGCAGCGTGTGCACCTTGAAGCTCGCGGGCACGAACTCGGTCACCAGGAAACGCCCGGCCTCGTGGGCCTGCATGCGCCCGTCCACCGGCCAGGCGATGTCGATCCGGTACCAGCCGGTCGCGGCCGTGTCGGGAATCGTCAGGTCTCCGTGCAGGCCGCCGAAGGGCGAGAGCGCAACGTGCTCGCGCTTGGCCACGGTCTTGCCCGTGGGGTCGGTAATGGTGAGCGTATAGGCAAGCTTCGGCGCGTCGGTCAGCGTGGTGTTGCCCTCGCCGCGCACGTACCCCGCGTAATGCACGGTGGCGCCGGGCCGGTACACGCCCTGCGCGGTCAGCGCCCAGGCGCGCACGTGGCCGTTGGCCGACGCGGTATCGCTGTAGAGGCTGTAGTCGCTGGCGTCGCCGATGCTTCGCAGATAGGACCAGTCGAGCGGCAGCAATGCCATCGCGCCCTGCTTGGTTGCGCCGAGATACCAGCTTTTTTTCTTGCTGTTCCAGCGCTCGGTCCAGTCGCGGCCGAAGATCACCGTGCCGGGGAGTACAGCCAGCCCGTTGGGGCCCGTCCGCGCTGTGATCGAGGCCGGCTCGATGCCATTCAGGTCCTTCGGCCACGCGCGATAGAGCCGCACGTCCACGCCGGCGACCGGTGCACCGGAGGACAGCGAGGTGATCCACACCAGGCTGCCGAAGTGGCCGAGCTTGGCGAACGCCTGCCAGGGGGAGACTTGCCCGAACACGTGCGTTTCGCCGTCGTCCCAGCGGCTGGTGTGCGGTTGCCAGCGCAGCATGCCCGTGACGACGCCGGAACCGCCGCCGAGCAGGCCGCGGATGCCGAGCGGTACCGTGAAGTGCCGGTCCGCCGGGGGGGTGCCGTGGAACGGCGCCAGCAACGACACCGTGCTCGCTGACGTCGCGCCCGCCGGTGCGGAAGCGCCCAGGGCGGCGGACTCAAGCAGGCGGTAATCCAGGTCCAGCTTTGACAGGTTGGCGAATCGTACGGGCAGGATCGTGTCCTGCGTCTGCTCGAGCAGGCCGCCGGCGTCACTGGTATCGATGGACGGTGGCAGGTGCCCGGTCGCGACCGACATCGACGTGGCGGCGGACAGGGCGCGGCCGAAGCGGTCTGTCACCCCGGCGGGCACGGACACGGTGTAGGCCTGCATGGGCGCGAGCTCGAACGGCAGTTGCGAAGCATAGTCGTGGCCCCCGCCTCCGCTGTCGGACAGGCTGCCCAGCCACCACCGCGGGTAGTCACCCCAGGCCTCGGCGAGCTTGTCCGCCGGCACGGGCGCGGGATCCCAGTGCACCGCGGCCAGCGTCGACGCCGGCACGGGTGCGCTGAACGCCAGTTGGACCGACCCCGGGCGGCAGCGTGCCGACACCGTAGCGCCGGGGCTCAGATGCAGGTCATCGGAATCCGCCGTCGCGCACGCCACGCCACGGAATCGAAATGGGCCGAAAGTGGTGAACCCCGCGTTTCCGCGCAGTCCGCCGGTGCCGGGCAGGCTGCCCAGCGGCGTGGTGAGCCCCGGCTTGAGCGTGAGCGAATAGGCCGCGCCGGGCGCCAGCGGATGGGCCGGCACCACCAGCCAGGTCTTGCGCGCGGCGTAGGCCGGCTTGCCCGCGTCGGCGGGCTTGACCGGCTGCGGGTCCTCGATCCACGCGACCGCGCCCGGAACACCCGGGACCGGCAGCAGCAGGGGCCCGTCACGCTCCTTGTTGAAAGGCTCGGCACGGGCCGGTGCGCCGCCCGTGTCGGCTTGCGGCATGAACACCACGCTGCGGGCCACCGCCGCGGCCGTCACGGGCAGGTTGAAATTCATCAAATACACGGGGGTGACGGGCGAGCGCCATTGCCGGAAGTTGAACCAGGTCGCCGCCGGCAATTGGGTCGTGAACGTCTGCGTGACGGGCTGCGCGAGTTCGGCCCCGTCCAGGGCCTTGAAGTCCGTACCGACGCGGATGCGGTAGCGCGTGGCGGGGCGGAATCGTTGCTGGCCCGGCAGGCGGCAGGCGAGCTCGTCGGTATCCAGCCAGCGCCAGGTGCACTTGAGGGCCGGTTCGATCCGGATGGGCACGTCCTGCCGCGCGCGGGCCATGTCGCCCAGCGGCACCATCGCCCGGTCGAACTTGAACACGATTTCCTGCCCCGGCGGCACGTCGGGGCCGGCAGGCGTCACTCGCAGCACGTGCAGCGGTCCGGCTGCCCGGGCGGAGAAGGCCGCGCCCAGTGCCGCCAGCAGCACCACGATCAAACCCAACAAACGAAAACCGGAAACACCGCGCATGCCGCTCTCCAACTCCTCCTCTTACCCGAAGTATAGAACGTGCACGGAAACTTGCCGGAAGCGGCGTTTCCGGCAAGGCACGGGCTATGCCCGTCAGGAGGTCGTGTCTGCGGTGGCAGCGTCCTCTTTGAACGTGGTGGACACATGCACGCCCGAACGCAGTGTCTGCAGCACGACGCACGAGCGTTCCGTCGCCTGCAGCAGTTGTTCGACAGCATACTCGGAGGTGCCCGCGGCGACCCGCAGATGAACGTTGCAGCGCATGGACTGGAAACCGACCGACACTTCGCGGGCCACGGCCAGCGTACCGCGAACGTCGACCCGGGCCCGGGTTTCGACGCGCAGTGTTTCCACGACGACCCCCATGCGATCGGCGATCATGCGCAGGGTGGAATCGAAGCACGACGCCAGCGCGGCGCACAGCAGGTCGCCCGGATTGGCCCGGTCGTGATCTCCGCCGACGGCCTCGTGGATGCCGAAATCGAACACCGTATCGCGTCGGTCGCCGCCCGGCAGGACACGCCCGTGGAAGGCATCGAGTCCGGTGGAATCCAGGGTACAGGCGCTGTCTCTGATCGTGGCTTCGCCCGGCGCCTTGCGGTAACGCATGCGCAACGGATCCTGGCGCGCGCGCACGTCCACCACCGTTTTTTCGCTCACGGCCGCCTTCCTTCGGGCCGCGGTCGTCCGCTTGCGGCAAACGGAGGGTGCGACGGCCCAGAGCCGGGAGGACTTATTCGGCGAGCAGGTCGCCCGATCCGCCCATGGCGTCCGGCAGGTCCCTCTGCTTGGGCAAGCCATCGGGTATGTGCAGAACGGTTTCCTGGTAGTGCACGTGCACGCCGGGCTGGAAATCGAAATCCTCGATCACGGCCGCGTAGACATCCACCAGACCCCATTCCGGGTGCTCGGTGAGTACGTGCCCTCCGCATTTCTTGCACCATCGGCGCACGCTGGCCGGGGACTTCGCATAGCTCCCGAGTTGATCCTCGCCACGAGTGATTTTCACCGCATCGGCCGGCCACAGGCTGAACGCATTGACCGGACCCGCCGACCAACTCCGGCAGGACTCGCAATGGCAATAGCCCATGGCTTCCGGTGAGCCGCTCAGGCTGATTTCTACGGCCCCGCAAAAACAGCGGGCGGTATGTGTCGCATCCCCGTTCATGATTGCCCCCTTGAGGCTTCTCTACACCCATCGAAGTGCCATTATGCGCCTGTTTAAACCGCATGCGGGTCTTCATTCCCGGCCTGCCGCGGGCGCGGCCACGGGCAGAGCATCGGCACTTCCTTGCGGTAACGCCGGTAATCCTCGCCGTAGGCGGATATCAGGTCACGCTCCTCAAGCTGAATGGCGAACAGCATGTAAGCCGTGGTGGCAACGGCGAACAGCAGGTGGCCGACACTCATCCGGGGTATCGCCCAGAATGCAACCACGAAGCCGAACAACAGCGGATGACGGATCAGGCGGTAATAGAGATGATCCTTGAATTCGGGCGGCGTGTAATCCCGTCCGCGAGCCTTAAGCCAGGTCTGGCGCAGGCCGAACAGATCGAAATGGTCGATCACGAAGGTGCTGGTGAGCACCATGAACCAGCCGAACGCGAACACCACGTAAAGCAGCCAGTAGGCCCAGGGCGTCTGCACGTCCCAGACCGTACCGGGCAACGGCCGCCATTGCCAGAAAATCAGGATGAGCACGAGGCTGGACAGCAGTACATAGGTACTGCGTTCGATCGGCGCCGGCATCCATTTCGTCACCCAGCGCTTGAAACCGCGCCGCGCCATGCCGCTATGCTGCACGGCGAACAGGCCCAGCAGGCCGATATCGATCAACCACGCCAGGGCGGCCGAAGTGGCCTGGCCGCTGTCGAGAGTCCCTGGAACCAGGAAGCCCCCCACGAAGGCGACGGCGTAGAGAAAAGTCACGAAAAACACGAAATAGCACACGATGCCGTATGCGAACGCTGCTATACCCCCCATGATTGCCCTCCGTTGCGGGCCGAAACACGCTTTGACTATAGGATTCGCCAGCCCGCTCGGCAATGACTTATACTCCGGGGTTCATGCTCGAAACACCGAGGGGGGTGAGAGCATCGATGGCCGCCGACCTGCTGTCCGACGTGCTGGCCATGGTTCGTCTGAGCGGCGCCTTGATCTTCCGTATCGACGTCAAGGGGCCGTGGGGCCTTGCCGCCCGTCCCGCGCCGGAGACATTCAAGCCGGTGCTGCCGCCGGGTACCAGCCACATCATCGCCTTTCACATCATTATTGGCGGCGAATGCTGGGTGCGCCACGCTACGCGTGACTGGTTCCGCATCGCCGAGGGCCATGGCGTGGTGCTCAGCATGGGCGACGAGCACGAACTCGCCGACCAGCGCGACCGGCCCACGGCGACCCTGGCTCAGATTTTTCACGGGCGACGCTCGATCCTGGACCTGCGCAGGGAGCACTTCGTCACCGGCGAAGGCCGCGAAGTCAGCCTGCTATGCGGCTTCCTGGGTTGCGATCGACGTGCCTTCGAGCCCCTGTTCAATTCCCTGCCGCCCCTGTTCACGGTCTGTTTCAAGGGCCGCAACGATGCGCTGCTGGATTACGCGGCCCACGAAGCGCTCGAGGAACGCCCGGGCGCGGACAGCCTGCGCGTGCGCATGGCCGAATTGCTGTTCATGGAGGCGCTCAGCCTGCACATGCAGGCGCTGCCCGAAAACGCCACCGGCTGGCTGGCCGGCGTGCGTGATCCTCTGGTGGGACGGGCATTGCGCACGCTGCACATGGCGCCGGGCAGGGCCTGGACAGTGGAAACCCTGGCATGCGATATCGATTCCTCGCGCTCCTGCCTGGCCACCCGCTTCCGCAACGTGATCGGCGAACCCCCCATGCGTTATCTCACGCGCGTACGCATGCAGCGCGCGGCGCTTTATCTCTGCAATCGCATGTGCAGCATAGATCACGTGGCAAGCGAAGTCGGGTACGAATCGAGCGCCGCGTTCCAGCGCGCCTTCAAGCGACACTTCGGCACGCCCCCCGCCACCTGGCGACGCGACATCAAGCACGCTGCAGACAAAGTAGAACACGCTTCCTCATGACACCGGCCCCATTGTTCTTATAGCGTCTACTCGACCCTTTTATCGCGCGGGCACCACCAGGGTGAACGTCGTGCCGGAACCGATCGTGCTCGCAACATGCACCTGCCCGCCGTGCAATTCCATGATCGATTGCGCGAGCGACAATCCCAGGCCGCTGCCCTGCGGACCGTCGGCGCGAGCAACATCGACGCGGTAGAAACGGTCGAACAGACGCGGCAGATGCTCTTCGGCAATACCGCACCCCGTGTCGGCAACCGAAATTTCCGAGCCCTGCTCTCCCGTGTCAACGAGTTTCACGCTGACGGAACCGCCCGCCGGCGTATACCGGATTGCATTGGAGAGCAGGTTGCCGATGGCCCGCTGCAAAAGATCCGGATCGGCGTAGGCCCGGGCCGCTCCCCGGCACTCCAGAGTCAGACCCTTCTCATCGGCCAGCGGACGGTAGTATTCGATCAAGGCCTCCACCACCGGGCGCAGATCGATATTCTTGCGTGCGAGAGGTTCCCGTCGTTGTTCGGCGCGGGCCAGGAACAACAGGCTTTCCACTATCCGCCCGAGGCGCGCCTGTTCTTCGAGCATGGATTCGATGACCCGGCGGTACTCTTCGTCCGTACGCGGCTGCGCCAGGGCCACCTCGCCTTCGCCGCGTAGATTGTTGAGCGGGGTGCGCAACTCATGGGCCACGTCGGCGGAAAATCGGCGCAGCCCCTGGAACGCACGGTTCAGGCGTTCGAGCATGGCATCGAACGCACGCGCGAGTCCGGCGAGTTCTCGTGGCCAGCGTCCCGGGGCATCGATCCCGTGGCTCATTTCCTCAGCGGTGACCTTTTCTATAGCGTGCGCAATCGCCCGCAGCGGAGACAGGCCCCGCCGTGCCGCCCACGCGCCCAACAAGGCGGCAAGGAGCGTACCGAAAAAAAGCACGATCAGCAGGGTATTGCGGTAATCCGCGAGCACGACCTCGTCCCGGGAGACATCCGCAGCGAGCTCCACGGCTACCGCTTTGCCGGTGATCGCGTCCCGGCCGAGCACGG
>Ga0209919_1000144_pt1 | contig 37034 bp, 35 predicted proteins | sample SalPon2A_C_D2_MG_FD_185721 | JGI IMG/M metagenome (GOLD analysis project Ga0209919, IMG submission 185721) | Soil microbial communities from South San Francisco under conditions of wetland restoration - Salt Pond MetaG R2A_C_D2_MG (SPAdes)... | ecosystem: Environmental > Terrestrial > Soil >... | reverse complement strand
TGGCAATAATTCGCCGCACAATTTGAATCCGGCTTTATCCAGAGCGGTGGAGGGTTACAGGCCCTTTGAAACCGCGGCAACCGCCGAAAGAGTCTCAGGACTTATTTCAGGAAAGGTGCCAATGCCTGCCCGAGAGGTTTTACCTCAAGGGAGCGATGATGTACGGGTTGATCGATCGGGCGCCTTTGCGCTTGCTTTTAGTCAACCTTCGCTTTATCGCGGAGGTTTTTTCGTTTCTGGGGCGGTCAACAGGAATTTGGAGAGAATAACATGTCAGGAAGTATTGTTCGTGCGTTGAAGTGTCGTGAATGCGGTCAGGAATATCCGATTGAGCCGATCCATGTTTGTGAGTTCTGTTTCGGCCCGCTGGAAGTGGCATATGACTACGATAAGCTCAAGGGCAAGTTTACCCGTGCGCTGATCGAATCCCGTCCCCAGACGATGTGGCGCTACAAGGAACTGCTGCCGATTGATGGCGAGCCGACAGTTGGTGCCCAGAATGGGTTCACGCCTTTGGTTCGTGCCAGGAATCTGGAAAAAGCACTGGGTGTGAAAGAACTTTATATCAAGAATGATTCTGTCTGCTATCCCACGCTTTCGTTCAAGGATCGCGTTGTTTCCGTCGCGTTATCGAAGGCTGTTGAATTCGGATTCAAGACGGTGGCCTGCGCATCAACCGGTAATCTGGCAGGTTCTGTGGCTGCCAATGCGGCTGCGGCAGGACTTGAATCCTATGTGTTTATCCCACACGACCTTGAGCAGGGCAAGGTTCTGGGTGCTGGCATTTTCGGCACCAAAATTATTGGCATTCGTGGTAAATATGATGATGTGAATCGTCTTTGTTCGGAAGTGGCCGGTAAATATGGCTGGGGATTTGTTAATGTGAATGTGCGGCCATTCTATGCCGAAGGCTCCAAGTCGCTCGGATATGAGATCATGGAGCAACTTGGCTGGAAGGTGCCGAAGCATGTGGTGGTTCCGATGGCATCCGGATCCCTGTGCACCAAAATCGACAAATCAATCAAGGAATTTATCAAGCTTGGTCTGGTTGAAGAGAACGGCACTGCAGTTTACGGCGCACAGGCAACCGGCTGTTCACCGATCAGTAAGTCGGTCAAGGAAGGCACGGATCTTATCCATCCGGTGATTGCAGACACCATTGCTAAGTCTCTGGCTATCGGCAATCCGGCTGATGGGTTCTACGCCAACCGGGTGATCCGCGAATCAGGCGGCTGGTCTGAAGATGTTTCGGATCAGGAAGTTATTGCCGCGATGAAGTTGCTGGCAGAAACAGAGGGTATTTTTGCCGAGACTGCCGGTGGTGTCACACTGGGCTGTGCACAGAAGATGATTGAGTCTGGGCGCTTGCCGCGGGATGAGTCCATTGTACTGTGTATTACAGGTAATGGCTTGAAGACACAGGAGGCTGTGATTAATGAAATCAACAAACCCCGTATCATTGATGCCAGCCTGAAAGAATTTGATGTACTGGCTGAGGCCGACAAGGCTAAACTGGCATCATAATTACAACCGGGGGATTCCCCGGATAAGTGAATCAGGAAGATTGAATCGCATCCGATGATGTGGAACAAAAGGAGAAATTAATATGTCTGTATCCGTACGTATTCCAACCCCACTGCGCAAACTGACCGGTGGGGCCGATGAAGTAAGCATTGATGCTGCAAGCATCAGTGAGTTGATTGATAACCTTGAAACGGCTCACCCGGGCCTGAAAGAGCGGTTATGCGATGCCAATGGCGAGATTCGCCGTTTTGTAAATGTTTATCTGAATGACGAGGACGTTCGTTTTCTGGATGGCCGCAATACTGCGCTGAAGGATGGCGACGAGGTATCGATTGTTCCGGCCATTGCCGGCGGAAAGTAACCAGGTTTCTCATATTGCCTGGCAAATTCAGTAGGCGCTTTTTTGACCCTGCGGCCTTGTCTGGATTGAATGGCAAGCAAAAATTTTCCGGGAGCTATTATGAAACTAAGAGTCTATCTGACATTTGATCAGAAAACGGTGACTGAACCTATCATCTGGAAGCTGGCCAAAGAATTCGATGTGGTGACCAATATCCGCACCGCTGAGGTGAGAGACAGCATGGGACTGGTTGGTCTGGAGATCGAAGGCGATGAGGATACAGTCGAGGCGGCTGTGGCCTGGCTCGGGAAGCAGGGCGTGCATGTAGAACCCATTGAACAGGGCATCATTGAAGGGTAATATACGCAATATTAGGTGTTAAATAAATAAAGAACACCTCTGGAGATGTTATATGACAGTATTCGCAAATGCATCGGAAACAGTAGGCAATACGCCACTGGTGCGCCTGAATCGGGTCAGCAAGGGGCTAGGTGCCGAGGTGGTAGCCAAGCTTGAGTTTTTCAACCCACTGAATTCTGTAAAGGATCGAATCGGCAAGGCTATGATTGAGGCTGCAGAAGCAGATGGCCGCCTGAAAGAAGGTGGCGTCATTGTAGAACCAACTTCCGGAAATACCGGCATTGCACTGGCCTTTGTCGCTCGTGCCAAGGGGTATCGCTGCATCCTGACGATGCCGGAGTCGATGAGCCTTGAGCGACGCAAGCTGCTCAAGCTGCTTGGAGCCGAGCTGGTATTGACGCCGGCGGAAAAGGGCATGAAAGGAGCCATTGAGAAGGCTGGCGAAATCGCGTCCTCAACCAAAGGCGCCATCATGCCACAGCAGTTTGAGAATCCTGCCAATCCCGAGATTCACCGCAAAACCACGGCTGAAGAAATCTGGCGTGAAACCGAAGGAGATGTGGACGCCATTGTGGCTGGCGTTGGTACCGGCGGCACGATTACCGGTGTTGCCGAGGTGATCAAGTCGCGTAATCCGGAGTTCAAGGCGTTTGCCGTTGAGCCGGCGGATTCTCCTGTTATTTCCGGTGGTCAGCCCGGCCCGCACAAAATCCAGGGCATTGGTGCCGGCTTTATTCCGAAGAATCTGAATGTCGATATTATTGATGGCGTGGAACAGGTCACCAATGACGAGGCTATTGCCATGGCACGCAGACTGGCCGACGAAGAAGGTATCCCGGGCGGTATTTCATCGGGTGCTGCGGTGGTTGCAGCCCTGAGGGTGGCTGCTCGACCTGAGATGAAAGGCAAGCGTATCGTTGTGATTCTGCCGTCAATGGCCGAGCGCTATATGTCCACGGATCTTTTCAAGGGCATCGAAGTCTAGAAGCTTTCTCTGCAAAGGACGCAAAGGATCGCAAAGGGCTACAAGGTTTTTTCTTTGCGAACTTTGCGTCCTTTGTGGTAAATAAGAGGTAATGATTTTCTCATGATTGATTTTACAGAAGAACAGATTGAGCGCTATTCGCGCCATATTATTTTGCCGGAAGTGGGTGCCGAGGGGCAGTCGAAGCTGCTCGAGTCGAAGGTTTTCATGATTGGCGCTGGCGGCCTCGGTTCACCGGTGGCTTACTACCTGGCTGCTGCCGGTGTCGGCACGATCGGTATTGCTGATGCCGATGTCGTGGATTCGTCGAATCTGCAGCGTCAGATTATCCATAATCAGGATCGTATCGGCATGCCGAAAGTGGAAAGCGCGCGTGAAACCATGCAGGCGCTGAATCCGGATGTGAAGGTGAATACGTACAACTACTTCATCACTGAAGACAATGTTCGTGAAATCATCCGCGACTATGATCTGATTATTGATGGTTGCGACAATTTCCCGACCCGGTTTCTTGTCAACGATGCCTGTTATTTCGAGAAAAAGCCGTTGATTTCCGGGGCCATGTTCCGTTTCGAGGGCCAGGTGGCAACCTTCAAGCCGCATCAGCAAAAAGGTGCACCTTGCTATCGCTGCCTGTATCCCGAGCCACCACCGGCCGGACTCGTTCCGTCCTGTTCTGAAGCAGGAATTCTGGGCGCCCTGGCTGGAGCAGTTGGTACGATTCAGGCCGTGGAAGCAGTCAAAGAACTGCTGGGTATCGGCGAATCACTGGCTGGTCGTTTGATGGTGTTTGATGCACTGCGCATGGAGTGGAAGAAACTGAAACTACACAAGGATCCGGCCTGCCCTTTGTGCGGTGAGAATCCGACGATTACCGAGCTGGTGACATATGATCAGGCCTGTGAACTGAAGTTCGGCGAATAGTATTTGTCGCAGGAGTCTCAGGGCATAGAGGAAGTTGTTTTCCTAGCACTCCTTAAACTCCCGCGGCTATTAGAGGTTTAAAATGACAGCATTTAATTTTACGCAAACATCCGATGTGGATGAATTCGAAGCAGGTTTGAAAGCGTTTCTCAATGGCAGCATGCCGGAGGAACGTTTTACTCCATTCCGTTTGCAGATGGGTGTTTACGGTCAGCGCCAGGAAGGCGTGCAGATGGTGCGTGTGAAATTACCTGGCGGTGTAGTGACGCCGGATCAAATGGATGTCATTGCCGATTGCGTGGAATCGTATGCTGGCGCGCTGCCGACCGATGGTACATTGACCGAGAGCCCACCCAAGTTTGCACATGTGACAACGCGCCAGGATATCCAGGCGAATTTCGTGAAACTGGAAAATGTGCTGCCTTTCCTGCGTAAGCTTGATGCGGCAGGCCTGACAACACGTGAAGCCTGCGGAAACACCGTTCGGAACGTAACCAGCTGTTTTCTGGCCGGGCGTTGTCCGGCAGAGCAGGCGGATGTGACAGTGCACGCCAGAAAATTTACGGAATTTTTCCTGCGGCACCCGTTGGCGCAGCAATTCCCGCGTAAATTCAAGGTAACATTCTCCGGGTGTGATACCGATTGCGGTTTATCCGGTATGCACGATATCGGCTTTATCGCAACGCAGAAGGGTGGCAAGCCCGGCTTCAAGGTATGGGCTGCAGGCGGTCTTTCGTCGCAGCCTATGGCGGCGATCCTGCTTGAAGAATTTATCGAGGAAGCTGAAATGCTCCGGGTCGGCGAGGCTTTGATGCGCATGCATTTCAAGTTTTCCGATCGCAAGCGCCGCGCTCGTGCGCGTCTGAAATATGTGGCGCAAAAGCTGGGTGCAGAGGGCTTTGTTGAAGAGTACAAAAAGCAACGTGCCGTAATTGAAAAGGTTCATGCGGATGATGCCGGTTTTGCAGAGGCGAACTGGAGAGAGCCGACAGGGGAGCTGCCGGTCTCGGCATGCGGCGTGATCGATCAGCACAATGGTAAGCAGGCCATCCTGCTGAATTTGTTCCGTGGCGATCTGCTGCCGGATCAGTGCCGAGCCGTTGCCGATGCGGCACGAGCAGCGGGCACGAAAGAGCTGCGGGTCACCACCGAGCAGGGCATGGTGATTGCTGATGTTGATGCTGGCAAGGTGGATGCTGCGTTGGCGATTTTGCATAAGTCCGGACTGACAACGGAGTTTGCGCGCGGTATTGCCGATATCGTGGCCTGTCCGGGTACGGAAACCTGTCGTCTCGGCATCACATCATCGCGCGGCCTGGCCGAAGCGATGCAGCCGCTAATGACCGAATTCAAGAAGGATCCCGCCCTGTCGGGCATTACGGTCAAGGCATCCGGTTGCCAGCACTCCTGCGCACGGCATCACATTGCTGATCTCGGATTTCATGGCTTAGCCAAGAAAGTCGAAGGACAGGCTGTGCCTCATTATCAGCTGCACATAGGCGGCTCGGGCACGGGAGGATCAAATCTTGCTTTTGCAACCGACCCCGTGCCGGCCAAACATGCACCTGAGGCAGGCATTGCCATCCTGAATACGTACAGGGATCAGCGTCAAATTGATGAGTCAGTCCACAACTGGGCTTCCCGTATCGGTCAGGATGCCATCAACGAAATCCTTGCACCGTTCGCTGCCGGTGAAGGCGAAGTCGAGGGCTTGATCTACGACTGGAGTGAAAACGAGGCTTTCAATACCAAGGGTAATAAAAAGGGTGAGTGCGCCGGAGCAGTGCTATCGATGACGGATGCATTGATATCCGAGGCCGAATATGAGTTGCTGATTGCCCGTGCTCATACCGATGCCATGTTCTGGGGCGAGGCTCTTACGGCATTGCGTCGATCAGCGATTTCGACGGCGCGTGCTTTCCTTGTGCCGTTCGGCGAAGCGCCGGAAGAGGATGCAGAGGTCTTTGGTCTGCTGGCAGCACATGCCTCGGGTGATGTTGAAGTGCGTGACGGGTTTAATGCCGTGCAACAGGCCATGATGGGCATTGACCTGATTGATCCTGCTCCGGGTGTTACGAAGTTGAAGGATGTTCAGGCTGCATGGCTTGGATTGGCTGAGGTGCGCTTTGCAGCCGTGCCATCTTCTGCCCCAAAAGATGATGTTGATATTACTCCCGATGTTTCAGCAGATGTTGTGCTGCTGGATTTGTCGGGTGTTGCATGTCCGATGAACTTTGTGAAGACCAAGATCAAACTTTCCACCATGCCGATCGGCTCACTTCTGGATGTGGTTCTGGATGATGGAGCCCCCATCGAAAATGTACCCCTGTCGCTTGAAGAGCAGGGCCAGAAAGTGGTTGCCAAGGAGCGCATCTCTGATGGCCAGTGGAAAATAAGGGTGGAGAAGGTCTCGAGTATCTGATCATGAATCCGGCGCCTAATCCATTTGCCAATCCGGGCCGTTGTAAACTGGCGCTGGTCAGTCATGGCGTATCGTTGCCGGATGGATTGCGGGATGCATCGCGCTGGGTAGCTCAGGCCAATGCAAGCGAGTCGGTCATCGATATCCGCTTGCCTAGCGGCCATTTTGCAACCGTGCCTGTGGCCCAGCCGTATACTGAAACAAGTCCGATCAGCCTGACCCAGGAAGATGCGGATGGTTGTGCCGAGCTACGCTGGGGTGAAGAACGCCTGGATGTTCAGGTTTTGCCAGCCCCGGCATTTTATCGGAAAAAGACACGTTCCGGTGCGCGCATGGGCAGTTTCTCATCCCTGCATGAAAATCTGTTGATGCTCCACCCGCTTATGGGCTGTGGTTTTTTTGCAGTTCAGGGCGAGGCCTGTCAGTACTGTCAGTACGACTCGATGCTCAATGAAGCCGAGCCGCCGATGCGCGATCCGTTGGAATTGGTCGAAGTCGTGCGTGCCGCGCTGGTCGAACGAGAGGTGGATACCGTTTACCTCTACAACGGTTACTCGCCGGGCGATGATGCCGGCCTTAATAGATTGGTGCCTGTGATTGCGCTGCTGCGCCGTCATCTCGGTCATCGCCAAATTGCGCTGGAAACTGTGGCTCCGATGGATACTTCGGTAATTGATTCGCTGTATGCGGCCGGGCTGGATATTTTTGTCTGCAACCTTGAATTGCATGATCCGGAGCGTTTTGAACAGGTCTGCCCAGGCAAGCGCACGCATGGTGGTCAGGATGCTATCTGGAATGCACTGGAGCATGCGCATCAGGTTTTTCGACCTGGTGCGGTGGTCAGTCATCTCATTGTCGGCTTGGAGAACATGGAATCGACTAAAACTGGCATTGATGCGCTCCTTGAGCAGGGTATCGTACCGTTGCTGCAACCCTTTCGACCGCTTCCGGGGACACCTCTGGAGGACGTACCTGCACCTTCACTTGGACAGATTGAAGAAGCTTTTCTTTATCTCTACGCAGCTCTGAAGAAGGTTCCTTTTTCCACACACCGTCTGCGCCATATGGGGCGTGTGTTGACCCCGATGGAAAGTCGGGCGTTGGATGGGGGCGAAACATCGCTATCGGAGAGATGGGTGTCATCATTGGTCGGTCGACGCCTGGACAGCTGGATGGATGGGCTCAGGCGCCAGCTGCGGGCCTCAAATGGGGATGAAGGCACAGAAATTCGCCTTGATCGAAGGCCGATTCATGTACTCCTTGCTGGTGAGGCGTTCCCTTTTATTTCACTGATTGCCATTCTGACTGTCGGCTTTTTCACCGCCGGAAGTACGCCGCCACAAGGGCTTGATGCATCCGGTTGGTCGGCGTTGGTCATATTCTTCCTCTGCCTTGTGTTGTGGGTAACCCAGTTGTTGCCGTTGGCGGTAACATCAATGCTCGGGCTGGCGCTGCTGCCTTTGCTGGGGGTCATGAGTGCCAGCGAGGTCTTTTCATTTTTTGGTAATCCGGCTGTCTTTTTTATCCTGGGGGCTTTCATGCTGGCTGCGGGGGCCATGCAGAGCGGACTGTCCGAGCGAACCGCGCTGCTTGTACTAAATCGCTTTGCCACCAGTCCGCGCAAGCTTCTGCTAACCATGCTACTGCTGCCTGCGGCCATGGCGTGCCTGATGCCTGAACATGCGGTTGCAGCCCTATTTCTTCCTATTGTTTGGGAGATTGTCCGCAGTCTTGGTTTGCGCGCCGGCAATCGATATGCCCAATCGCTATTTTTCGCCATGGCATGGGGCGCCATAATCGGTGGTGTAGTCACCTTGCTGGGTGGCGCACGTGGGCCGTTGGCACTTGCTTTAAGTGAAGAACTGACGGGAACGACATTCTCTTTTCTGGACTGGACGCTGGCTGCTGCACCCATCGCACTGGGCGTGCTGGCTGTATCCGCAGTCATACTTCTTCGAGTGACGCCTTTTGCCAGCATGGATGTGAACAGTGCTCGTGAGCGTATCACGATGCGCCGCCTTGAATTGGGCGACCTGGATTTGAAAGCCTACAGCATGGCGGCATTGCTGGCCCTGACGGTTCTGGCGTGGATGTTTGCAGGACACGCAAGCAGTCTGGCTGGTATTGCGCTGATTAGTGTGGTGGCCATGTTTGCACTTCGCTTGGCGGAATGGAATGCCATGGAGAGCCATGTAAACTGGGGCGTGGTGTTGATGTATGGCGGCGCTATTGCCATAGGCAAGGCGCTGACAGTGACGGGAGCTGCCGTTTGGCTGGCCCATGCCATTGTGCCTGACAGTCTTGTCGGCCTGGCACTGTTGACCTTGCTGGCTTTCATCACACTTCTTTTTACTGAGGGTGTAAGCAACGCGGCTGCGGTGGCGGTGGTATTGCCTGTTGCGATGCCATTGGCTGCAGCAGCAGGCATTGATCCTGTGATGGCGGCACTGGCTGTTGGTATCGTTTCTGGATTCGCCTTCATGTTGCCGATGGGAACCCCCCCGAATGCCATGATCTTCGGTACTGGCTATGTACGCACGAGCTGCATGCTGCGCTATGGCGCCATCCTATCGTTCTCGGCGCTATTAATGTTTTTTCTGGTTGCAGCGTTCTGGTGGCCAGCGCTTGGATGGATAACTTGATGATGGATGCGACGATGAATAAAAAAGTTGAAGATGCGCTGAAGCTGTTACGGCAGGCGAGGGCCACACATGGCGATGCTCTGGTATATCCCTGCAGCTTCGGCGCGGAAGGCTCAGTGATGATTGATTTGATCTGCCGTCCTGGGCTGGGTGTTCCCGTGTTGACACTGGATACCGGACGCCTACCACAACCGACATATGATGTGATTGAAGCAGTAGAAAAACGCTATGATATCCGGATTCAGATTGTGATGCCTGATAGCGAGGAAGTTGCATCCATGGTGCGCGAACATGGCGTGAACCTGTTCCGCAAATCGGTTGATTTGCGCAAACGGTGTTGTGAAATCCGCAAGGTGCATCCACTCATGCAGGCCCTTAAGGACAAAGAGGCCTGGATTACCGGACGCCGTCATGAGCAGTCCAAAGGCAGGGCGAACCTTGCACAGATCGAATCGGACCCTGTCTATGGCCTTAAGAAATATAACCCGTTGCTGGATTGGACATGGGATGATCTGTGGACCTATATCCGCGAGCATGATGTGCCGTATAACAGGTTGCATGATGTGCATTATCATTCCATCGGTTGCGAATGCTGTACGCGCTCCATCACCGTCGGCGAGGATGAGCGGGCAGGTCGCTGGTGGTGGGAAAATGATGATGTTGCGGCAGAATGCGGCCTGCATGTGATCAGCCTGAAGGAAGTCAGCGGTGAAATTGCCGATGGCGAAGGGATTTAGGAGAATGGACTATGTCTGAGAATCGGATTTCCGAGCACAAGTTGACCCAGCTGGAAGCGCTGGAAGCTGAATCGATTCACATCATACGCGAGGTCGTGGCGGAATTCCGCAATCCTGTGATGCTGTATTCGGTGGGCAAGGATTCGAGCGTGATGCTGCATCTGGCGCGCAAGGCTTTTTATCCCGCACCGTTGCCGTTTTCGCTGCTGCATGTGGATACCGGATTTAAGTTCAAGGAAATGTATGAATTCCGCGATTCATTTACCAAGGACATCGGCGCCGATCTGATTGTCCGCCGCAATGAAGAAGCCATTGGGCGTGGCATGAATCCGAAGGAATTTGGTGTGGCCCGCTGCTGCGGAGCATTGAAAACGCAAGGGCTTCTTGATGCACTTGAAGAAGGTGGCTATGACGCCGCTTTCGGAGGTGCCCGCCGCGATGAGGAACGAAGCCGGGCCAAGGAGCGGGTTTTTTCCATGCGCGATGAATTTGGCCAGTGGGATCCCAAGAACCAGAGGCCTGAACTCTGGAGCATCTACAACGGTCGGATCCACGATGGTGAGTCAGTGCGCGTATTTCCGATTTCCAATTGGACCGAAATGGATGTTTGGTTGTATATCCTGAAAGAGGATATTCCGATTGTGCCGCTGTATTTTGCCAAGGAGCGACCAATGATTGAGCGGGGATCAATGTTGATTCCGTATTATGAGGATATGAAGGATCAGTTGCTGGAAGGGGAAGAGCCGACCATGGTGATGTCGCGTTTCCGCACCCTCGGTTGCAGCCCGTGTACGGGTGCCGTGCGTTCGGAAGCCACAACAATGAGTGAAATAGTCATTGAAGCTGCCGCAGCACGGCGATCGGAGCGCGAAACACGTATTATCGATCACGGCTCCAATTCGATGGAAGACAAGAAGAAAGAAGGGTATTTCTGACTGGAGCGCGACCATAGTCGGGTTTATGAAAGCGGGCATGTGAAGGGTTTAACGAGGATTAGCAAATGACTGAAATCAATTATAAAATGACAGAAGAAATCGAGCTGCTTCGCCTGGTGACAGTGGGTAGCGTGGATGATGGAAAGTCGACCCTGATCGGCCGACTTCTGGTTGATACCAAAGGCGCATTTGAAGATCAACTTCTTGCTGTGCGAAAGAAAAAAGGGCAACAGCATGTGGCCTCAGCTGGGGAAATTGATCTTGCAATGTTGACCGATGGTTTGTCGGCCGAGCGGGAACAGGGCATTACCATTGATGTGGCTTACCGTTATTTTGCTACACCCAAGCGCAAGTTTATTATGGCCGATTGCCCTGGCCATGAACAATACACACGGAATATGGTTACCGGTGCTTCCACCGCCAATGCTGCGATTATTCTGGTTGATGCCCGTAATGGCGTAATGCCGCAAACAAAACGCCACACTCATATTCTCGGCCTGCTGGGCATGCCGCATCTGATCGTGGCTGTGAACAAGATGGATATGGTTGATTATGATCAGGCAACCTTTGAGAAGATTCGGAAGGATATGCAGGATTATTGCGCCAGGCAGGGAGTGAAGGACCTGATCTGTATACCGATGTCGGCATTGGAAGGCGATATGGTTGCTGTGCGTGGCGAACATATGGACTGGTACAAGGGCAACACTTTGCTCGATACGCTGGAGAATCTGTCGGTCATGGATCAGATCGATGCCAAGCCTTTCCGTCTGCCCGTACAGTTGGTCAATCGCCCTCAGACTGCGGATTTGCCTGATTATCGAGGTTTCATGGGTACGATTGCCTCCGGCACAATCCGTGTCGGTGATAAAATCATTTCCACGCCCAGCGGCAATACTTCGACCGTTAAAGAGATCGTCACATTCGATGGCAACCTTGAAGAAGCCTTTGCCCCGCAGAGTATTACCCTGACTTTGAACGACGAAATTGACATTTCGCGCGGTGACATGATCACCAAGGTCGGAGAGAAGGCGCTGGACAGCAAGGATTTGGTTGCCAACGTTTGCTGGATCGGGGATGAGCCACTCAGCGTGCGCAGTAAATATCTGATTAAACATACCACGCATACCGTCAAGGCCGTGGTGGCGAGTATCGACTATCGGACAGATATCCATACGTTGGAGCATGACTCGGCAGATGAGCTGACCATGAATGAAATCGGGCGAATTACTTTTAAGTTGCAAAAGCCACTGCATTACGATGCATATGCCGATAACAGGGCCACAGGCAGCTTTATTCTGATTGATACCTTTACCAACAACACGGTCGGTGCAGGCATGATTGCGTCTGGCTCTTGATCGAATTTATCGGGCGTTCAACAAAAGGTGAGAAACATCACATCGCTTGATTCATCGATGGGTTAAGATAAGACCGTTTCCTGACACGAGTTTGTGTCTAAGCAAACTTTTAACGGCCCGGCCTGATATGCGCACCCCTCCTTTCCCTCCTAGCCGCATATCAGTCGGGCCTAGGTTTTTTTACCAGTTCTTTTTTATGCCTGACAGAGGCTGAGCAATCTTCTTATGCATCGCCATCTGTCATGTTACATTCCGCACATGCATTTGCCTGAAGCCACCCAGTCTCACACGCCCATGATGCAGCAGTACCTGCGCATCAAGTCCGAGTATGCCGATTGCCTGCTTTTTTACCGCATGGGCGATTTTTATGAGATGTTTTTTGAGGATGCGGCCGAGGCATCAAAAATTCTTGATATTGCCCTGACAAAACGCGGAAAATCCGGCGGCGATGATATTCCAATGGCCGGCGTGCCATGGCATCAGGCCGAGGGTTATCTGGCGCGGCTTGTCGCGGTGGGTAAACGTGTGGCTATTTGCGAGCAGATGGAGCCTCCTGATGGTAGCAAGGGGCCGGTCCGGCGCGAGGTGGTCCGGGTGGTAACGCCCGGCACCATTACGGAATCTGAACTTCTGAATCGCTCAAGATCAGCCCCGCTTGTGGCGTTGTTCCATCAGCCAGGCAGCAAGGGAAGTCGGTGGGGGGTGGCGGCCCTCGACCTTTCATGTGGACAGTGGCGTTTGTACGAAGGCGATGGCGAGAGCCTGCTGGATGAGCAGTTGCATATACTGGCGCCGGCGGAAATGCTCATACAATCAGGCAAAGAACAACCGTTTGAGGGATTGAACTGCCAGCAGACACATCCGGGTGACTGGAGCTTTGCTGGGGATGTGGCTCGTGAACAACTTCAGTTGCACTTTGGCGTTAGTGACTGGCAATCCCTGAATCTGCAGGGCCATCCGGAAGTTGCCGCGGCAGTCGGAGCCGTGCTGGTATATCTTCAGCAAACGCAGAAATGCGCGCTTGAACATCTGGAGCTGCCGGTGTTTACAGAGGCATCCATCGGCATGCGCATTGATGCCAGATCCCGCCGCAACCTAGAACAATATTGCTCACTGAATGGCGACCCAAAGGGCGGCATGATGCATGTGCTGGATGAAACGCAAACTGCGATGGGTGCTCGCAAATTGCGTGAGTGGATTGATTGTCCTTTATTTGATTTGCAGGCACTGCAAGCTAGGCAGGACGCAGTGCAGAGCCTGATTGATGATCGTGATGCCCTACAGACTTTGCGGCGCTACTTGTCCGGCGTGCGCGACATGGAGCGCATGTTGACCCGTATTGTGCTGGACAGGGCTAATCCGCGGGATTTTCGGGGCCTGACAGAAGCCTTGTTGGCCTTACCGGAATTGAGGCGTTATATCGGTCAGCGAAGTGGTTTGTTTGCTGATATGCTCTCCGCTTTCGACGGTCTGGACGAACTGGCCGCTGGACTTGATCAGGCTATTGAGAAGACGCCACCGGCTCTTTTTCGTGAAGGTGGCGTGGTTGCTAAAGGGTTCGATGCTGAACTCGATAGATTGCGGGCGCTCGCCAAAGATGCGGGCGACTGGCTGCAGGATTATGAGGCAAGGGAGCGCGCCCGAACCGGATTGGCCAACCTGCGTGTAAAATACAATAAGGTGTTCGGTTATTTCATTGAGATATCCAGGGCCCAGGCAAAAGAAGCACCACCTGAATATGTACGCAAGCAGACGCTGGTTAATGCGGAGCGCTTTATCACGGAAGAGTTACATGTGTTCGAGTCCGAGATTCTTGGTGCCAAGGAAGCAGCTATGTTGCGGGAGCAGGAAATGGTAGCGGAGATGAGACAAAAGTTCTGTCTGCATGCTGCATCCATCCAGAAAGCGGCGCGGGCAATGGCCCAGTTGGATGTTCTGTGCTGCTTCGCCTGGTTAGCAGTGACCTATCGTTATGTCCGCCCCGATGTGCATTCCGGCCGAAATCTGAAATTGGTTGGAGGCCGGCACCCGGTGGTTGAGCGTCATTTAAAGGATGCTCCCTTTGTGGCCAACGATGCTCATATGCACATGAAGAACCGGCGCTTCATGCTGCTGACCGGCCCAAATATGGGTGGGAAGTCCACCTATATGCGGCAGGTGGCATGGATGGTGTGGCTCGCCCACACCGGTTGTTATGTGCCGGCCGATGAGGCCCGAATCCCTCTGACCAAGCGGTTGTTCACACGTGTCGGGGCTGGCGATGAACTGGCCAGCGGGCGTTCGACCTTCATGGTCGAAATGATGGAGACAGCGACGATCCTTAATCAGCTGGAAGAGCGTTCACTGGTAATTGTCGATGAAATTGGACGTGGCACAAGCACATGGGATGGTCTGGCGATTGCCTGGGCGGTGGCCGAACGCTTGATTGCTTCCGACGATGTGTTGACTTTGTTCGCCACGCATTACCATGAGCTGACCGAATTGCCGGATCAGTATGATGCTGCGTTTAACGCCTCCGTGACCGTGCGTGAATGGAATGGATCCGTAATTTTTATGCACCAGGTTGTTGAAGATGCTGCAGATCAATCCTATGGCGTCGCCGTGGCTCAACTGGCCGGCCTTCCGCGTGAGGTGGTGCGCAGAGCCAGGGAGCATCTGTTCAGGCTAGAACACAGCTCAGAGGTGGCAGCAGAGACGGGGAAGTCGCAATTGGGGCTATTTGCCACAGCAGAAAAGAGGCAGCAGGAGCAGGAACTGATCCGGCTGCAAGCGATGGCCGCGCATATCGAATCGCTTGATGTGGATGGGATGCGCCCGATTGATGCATTGAACATTCTTGCGCAACTGAAATCTGGAGCCCAGTCATGAACGTTTATCGGGATAGATTAAAGCAACTGTATATCGACGTTGAGCAAGCATTTATCGATGGCGCCAAGGGTATTGAGCTTAGTCACATGATGGCTGCGGGTGTTGACGATATCCTGATCAGCCTGTGGCGTGATAAGGCTCCTGATGCCGATGCCTGTGTTGCCCTAGTGGCTGTCGGTGGTTACGGAAGGGGCGAACTGGCTCCATATTCGGATTGGGATTTGTGGTTTCTTACCCCAGAGCAGTGCTCTCCGGAAGTTGAGCAGCAGATGCAGGACTTTCTGTATGCCCTGTGGGATCTGAAGGCGAAAATTGGTCACGCGGTTCGTTCTGTGAGTGAAACCCTGAAGCATGTCGCTGAGGACTGGAATTCCGCTACTGCTGCCATGGAAGCCCGATTGTTGTCCGGTAATCATGAATTGTTTGCAGAACAACAGACAGCATTGGCTTCTTTTTTCAAAAAACGTCGCAAGGCCTTTGTTGAGGCCAAGTTGATTGAGCAGGAGATGCGCCATGCACGCACGGGCGGAACTGCATTTCTGATGGAGCCGGACATCAAGGAAGGGCAGGGAGGGTTGCGGGATGTGCAATCCCTGTTCTGGATGGCGAAGGTTTGGTATGGGCCCGATGATGTGGACGGGCTGGTAGATAGTGGGGCCCTGTCGGTTGTCGAACGCGATCAGCTTCTGCAGTCGCAGGACTTTCTCTGGCGATGCAGGGTGGGGTTGCATCTGGAAATGAAGCGGGCTTCAGAACGCCTTGGTTTTGAGCAGCAGGTCGCGCTGGCTGAGCGTATGCAATACCGGGCGTTGGCACACCGGCCGGCCGTGGATGCATTTATGAAGGACTATTTCAGGTATGTGGGACGTATGTCACGAATCAGCAGCATGTTTGAACTGAATTTCAGGGAAGCGCTGCATCCGAGCTTTTTTTCTTTCCTACATGAAATCGGTGACGGTTTTACGCTTGAGGGGAAACGTGTGGGGCTGTCCCATGATCGGGTTTTTCAGGAAGACCCGTTGCGGTTATTGCGTGTGTTCCATGTCGGGCAACAGGGAGAGCGTCAGCTTTCCAGTCAGGCCTTGCGCCAGATTCGCGCCGATGTTTTTCTCATTGATGATGCCTATCGCGCCAACCCTGAAGCGCATCATATTTTTTTGCAGATTCTGCGTTCCCGACGCAATGTCCGCTGGGCACTGAAACAAATGAACGACACCGGTGTGCTCGGTCGTTTTATCCCGGAATTCCGGGAGGTGGTAGGGCTCGGGCAGTTCAATCGTTACCACGCCTATACAGTTGATGAGCACACCATTCGTGCGGTGGGTGAGGCGCGCAATATCTGGCACAGGGAAAGGCAGGAAAGGTTGCCGCTGGCCCGTGAGGTTAGCTATAAGATTAACCGGCCGGAGCTTTTGTATATCGCGCTTATTTTTCATGATATTGCCAAAGGTCAGGCAGGTGATCATTCCGAGAATGGTGCCGTGCTTGCACGTAATTTTTGTGAGCGCATTGGGCTAAATCGTGATGCCGCGGGACTTGTCGAATGGCTGGTGCGTGAACATCTTCTTATGGCCGTCAAAAGCCAGCGTTTTGATTTAACTGACCCGGAGGTGATTAAAAACTTTGCCGACCGTGTGGGTGATATGGAAAGGCTGAATTATCTTTTGCTTCTGACTATCGCAGATATCGCAGCAGTGGGTCCCAATGTCTGGAATGATTGGAAAGGATCACTGTTGCAGGAATTGTATGAATCAACTGCCATCTGTTTCATGGGTAAACAAAGTATCAATGAAGCTGCCCGTCAGCGCTATGAAATGCGGATGCAAACAGTGTTGGAAACCACAAACGGACAGGCCGAGCGTATACAGCAAGCGATGGATTTGTTGTCTCAGCAGTGTGTAATGCATTTTGCGCCCGGAAAATTAAGGCGCATTGTCGGCATGCTCATGGAAACAGAGGCCTTTGGTGTACGGAGCTGGGTGGATGAACAGCAGGGAGAAACCCTGATCTTTGTCATTGCTCCGGATTCTCGAGGCTTGTTCGCTTCACTGGCAGAAATCCTGACCTCCGGCCATGCCAATATTGCTGCAGCGCAGGCTTATACACTGGCGGATGGAAGGGCACTTGATGTGTTTTATTTGCAAGGGGAGGACGGAGCACCCTTTGATGTCCAGAGCGATCTCCAGCGCATCGAGGAAAAAATTCAGGCGCTCATTGATGGTAAAGAGAAGATTGATGTGGCGGCTGAGCCGCATTTCAATATCAACGTGCTAATGCGTCAGGTACCGGTACGGGTGCGCGAATTGCCCGATGCATCTTCACATGAAACAGCTATCGAGGTATCGGCGGCAGACCATCCGGGTTTACTGGCTCGTCTGTCGGATGTTATCAGCCGTTCGGGATATGATCTGCATGGAGCTTCGATTTCCACATTCGGTGAGCGTATAGTGGATGTGTTCTTTATTACCGGTAATGATTCCAGTCAGCTGTCGACCGAACAGATAGCAGATCTGAGTGACAAGCTGGCCAGAACGGCAACGCTGCCGGAGGGATGATGAAGCTGTTGGATAAATTATTTTCGATGTATCAGCCGCCAAAGGTTGAGGGAAAAGGATTTATTCTGGCTCTCGGTGGCGGTGGAGGCCGTGGGCTGGCGCATCTGGGGGTGCTCGATGTGCTTGAGGAACACAAGCTCAGGCCCGATGCCATTGTAGGCAGCAGTATCGGCGCTTTGTTCGGTGCTATGTATGCTATCGAACCGGATGCCAAAAAGGTCATCAAGCATGCAATTTCGATTCTCTCTTCGCAGGCTTTTTCGAGGCTGGGTTTGCCTAACATCAAGGATGCGGATGTACAGGATACAAGTTGGTTATCCAGGTTGACGGCTGCAGCTAGGCAGTCGATCCTTTATACGCGGGCTGCGACCGACCGATCTGTTGCCGATACGGGCGCATTGATTGAGGTTGCCGAAACTTTCTGCGGTGGTGAGTCATTTAGCGATGCAAAAATACCACTATATATTACAGCAGTTCACTTCCCCAGCGGTGAGTGCCATCTATTTTCCCTTGATAATGATGTGAAGCTGGCATGGGCGATTGCCGCCAGCATGGCTATTCCAGGCGTGTTTGACCCCGTGCTGGTGGCGGGCGAAAAATTCGTTGATGGGGGTGTGGCCGCCGAACTACCTGCCAAAGAAGCTAAAATGGTGGCAAAAGCCAATGAACTGGTGCTGGCAGTCAATGTCGGAGCCCGACCGCGACCGGATGTTGAGCCGACCAATGTATACGGTATGCTGGATTGGGCCACCCAGATCAAGGCGCTATATTTACGCAGATCGAAGCGAGAATTCTGTGATGTGCTTATTGAGCCGCTTGTCGGATATACCCAATGGCATGATTTCACGAATCCCGAACAGGAAATTCAGAAGGGAAGGGATGCAGCATTGGAAAAGATGCCCGAGCTGATTGCGAAGCTAGCCGCTTGATGGATGGTTTTTCCTGGAACATGTCGGCACCTGAACAGTGGCTGGCCATGCTTGGCTCTGCATTGATTCTGATAGCGTATTTTTTTACGGTGGAGCATCCTGAGAAAAGAGGCCTCTATTGTTCGATCAGCCTAGCCGGAAGCATGCTGTTGCTTATCGTCGCACTAATCTACCGGAATCTAGGCTTGACTATGCTCGAGGTCGTATGGATTTTGATCAATGCTTGGGGTCTGTGGAAGGTGTTCTTCCAAGTGCCGGTGACCTCTTCTCCGGAAAAGGAATGAGCGGTGTTCAACGCGCAATCGTGTTGGCGGCCGGCCTTGGGACCCGCTTGAAATGGCTTACTCGGGACAGGCCCAAAGCCCTGATGCAGGTGGCCGGTGAACCCGCCATTGTACATGTTATTCGCAGACTGGCGGGTTATGGCATCAGGGACATTGCCGTGAACCTGCATCACCACGCCGATGCTCTGCAGCAAGCTCTCGGGAATGGATCACGCTGGGGTGTAAGCCTTTATTTCAGCAGGGAAGAATCGCTGCTTGATTCCGGTGGCGGTGTGCGCACTGCTTTACAGGTATTGCCCGGCAGTGGCCCGGTGCTGGTGCATAATGGCGACATCATCAGTGACATTGAATTGGGAAGGCTAACCGATATCCTGCCCCTAGGCGGTTGTGCGCTGCCCATGGTCCGGAATCCGGCCGAGCATCCTGAGGGTGACTTTGCACTTCATGGCGGTTTGGTTTCTGCGACCGGGAAACCCCGCCATACTTTTTCCGGTGTTTCGCTTTGGCAGGAAGAAATGTTGTTGCCGCTGGCAGCCGGGCAGGCCTACTCGCTGGTACATCCGATGCGGGTATTGATGCGGCAAAGGCGCTGCGCCGGATATCTGCATACTGGCCACTGGTTTGATATCGGCCGACCGCGTTCACTGATTCAGGCGAATCGCTACTGCTCAAATCCGGAGGCATATGATGGCTAATTTTGTCCTGCATCCACAGTTGGCCAGAGATTGCCATGTGCTGGGTCATTTTCAGCTGTCGTTGCTGTTGCTGTTGAACGATAGTCAGTATCCGTGGTTTGTTCTGGTGCCGCAGCAGCCGGACGTGCGCGAGATTCATCATCTGGGGGCAGTTGATCAACAGCAGTTGCTGCGTGAATCAAGTGTACTGGCGAGCGCTATCGAATCTGCCTTTAAACCGGACAAGCTGAACATCGCAGCACTCGGAAATATAGTGCCTCAGCTACACATTCATCATATCGCCCGCTTCAGGAATGATCCTGCCTGGCCGGCACCTGTCTGGGGTAAGCTGCCGCCTGTTAAATATTCATCTGAAAGACTGCGCTCGGTGATCGAATGTATCTCAAGCGAACTTTCAGGTGCAGGTGATATTACCTTCAGTCGAAGCGGCTATTTCTGAATCAGGAGCAAATGCTTGTTGTTGTCCGTCGGTTCATTGGACAGCACTTTGAATCCCTGCTCCTCACAGGAGCGGGGCACATTCTCCAACGGTTCGCCTTTATTAAGTAATACCTCAAGTTTTTCGCCGGCGTCCATTTTGGCCAGTTGAAGTTTTACCTTCACAAAGGTCATCGGGCAGGTCTCTTTGGTGATATCCAGAAAATGCTTCATGTCCGTTTCCTTAAATGAAAATGATATGTGCGTCTTCCGACTCGTTCAGGAAAGTGGCGACACCAACCACCTCTTTCACGTCGTCGATCAGGTCATCCTTGGTAACACCCAGGATATGCATCGACATCTCGCAGGCGAACATGCGGATGTCGAGTGCTGCGGCTGCTTCCATCAGTTCGGGCAACGTGGCGACGTTGTTTTTCTTCATCATGCCGGTCATCAGTTTCGGGCTGGCGCCACCAAAATTCAGGCGGGAAAGAGGCAGGTTTTTCCTGCCGCCCATCAGCCAGTTGAATATGCGGGAAAGTAAATCCTTGCCGAGCCAGGCATGCCCTTGTTTCTTCTTCAGCGCATTCAGGCCCCAGAAGGTGAAAAACATTGTTACCTCACGGTTGGTGGCGGCGGCGCCCGTGGCGATCGTGTAGGCGGCTACGAGCTTATCGAACTCGCCGGAGAAACAGACGATGGAAATTTTCTTCTTGTCGGTCATATCCTGCTCCTGCCGGATTTCAATGGGCCCGGTCTTACCCGTGTAGCTATTCACAATAGTGTGAATGGCCGCGAAGTGTAACGCCGCCAGCGAAGTTTGCGACACTCAGGAATGCGGCAGATTTAAACGACTGATAACGTGCGCAGCGTTTACGATGTAACCGCAGACGGGCAGGCTTGGCTGGATGATGAACAGGATCCGTGAAAATACGCTGATGTGGGCGATGCTCACCGGCATTATAGCCGGTGGCGTGTCCGGTTATCTTTGGGGCGATGCAATGCAGTCTGTCGCCTGGCTGGGCGAACTTTTCCTGACCGCGCTGAAGATGTTGATCGTACCGCTCGTGGCCGCGAGCGTGATTACAGGTGTGGCAGGTCTCGGTGATGTGCGCAGCCTGGGTCGGCTTGGCGGTTATTCTTTTGCCTATTATGCTTTTACGACATTTCTCGCCGTATCCATCGGACTTCTGATGGCCAATGTGTGGCAGCCCGGTGTCGGCGTTGCTCTGACCGATCACCTTACAGCACCAACGCCAAAGGCAGGCGATGTCGGAATTACTGACCTTGTTCTTTCGCTGGTGCACCCGAATATCGTGGCAGCCGCCGCAGATATGAAACTGCTGCCTTTGATTGTATTCTGCATTGCCTTTGCGGCAGCGCTTTCAACACTGGGAGAGCGCGGGCAACCGGTGGTTCGCTTTTTCGACGGGCTCAATGAAGCCATGATGGTGCTGGTTGAGTGGATCATGTTTTTTGCACCGATTGGTGTATTTGCGTTGATTGCCTCAAAGCTCGGGTCAGCTGGGGGAGGTGAGGCTTTTTTTGCACAACTGGCAGGGCTGGCCAAATATGCACTGGCAGTGATATCCGGGCTGTTAACGCATGCGCTGGCCTTAAGCCTGATCCTGTTTCTTTTAGCTAGGCGCTCTGTTATCGAATATCTCAGGCATATGGGCACAGCCCTGATGACCGCTTTTTCGACTGCCTCAAGCAGCGCCACTTTGCCTTTGACGCTGGAAGCTGTGAAGAATGCTGGTGTACCCGAAAATGCGCGTCGATTTGTGTTGCCGCTCGGAGCGACCATTAACATGGATGGCACCGCTCTTTATGAGGCAGTGGCAGTGCTGTTTATTGCTCAGGCCTATGGTATGGATCTTGGTTTCGGCCAACAGATGGTAGTTCTGCTTACAGCAACCATGGCGGCCATCGGAGCTGCAGGTATTCCCGAAGCAGGGCTGGTAACCATGGTGATTGTCCTGGAAGCTGTAGGGCTGCCTCTGGAGGGGATCGGACTGATCCTGGCGATTGACTGGTTTCTGGATCGCTGTCGTACCACGATCAATGTGTATGGTGATGCCGTTGGTGCTGCGGTTGTTGGCAGATTGACCAAATCGGGCGCATAGGGTCAGAACAGGCTGTGCCTGTTAAGTCGACGAAATTAGGCAAGCGGGAATATGGTTTTTTGTGAATCCCGGCCGGTATCTATTTCGACTTTCTTTCCACCAACATGGATGCAAGCTGGTGATTGGAGCGTTCAAGAGCCTGTGCGGTTTGAAGCTGAATATAAGCAAGCAGATTCATCAAAACCTCGGGATTAACGACCAATAATTTACAATAAGCCTGTCGGGTGAATTTGTAGGCGTGGATCGGGCCCATTGCACGCACGGTGGCTGCTGCTGGCTGCTGTCGGAAAAATGACATTTCACCGACGATGGCTCCTGGTTCGGCGAAACCGATTTGGGTTTCCATATCCCTGTATAAATAGGTAATGGCTGCCATTCCCTCCCTTATGATGAACATATCCTTTTCGTTATGACCCTGGGTGATGAGATTGTCTCCGACTTCAAATTCAACGATATTGAACACTTCGCCCAGGAGTGATCTCTCACTCTCATTGAGGACATGAAGCAAGATGTTATTCTCAATCCAATCGAAATCCACGATTCCTCCAGAGAATATTTTATACCCATAAAGGTGATATGGTTTTTTTCATGCAGTCCGTGATAATACTCACGAGAATAGAAAAAACTATCAGCCTTTTTCTTATGTTTGTTTTGTTGGTAAAGAGGTTCGTACCTGAAATTCATTACCATGGTGATCAACAAGATGTTTGCAGGAGCATGTCTATTATAGAACAAGTGACGAAGGTCGAGTGTTTAATCTGGAAAACCCGGTTCGCAGGCTGTTCTGGCAGTGAAATAAATATTTGCAAGCCTGTGACGCTGTCGCTATTGTTCGCCGCCCTATAACAAGGAAAGATAAATAAGAGGTATACAACGTTCATGTCTTTGGCGCTGGAAGAAAAAAACAAGATTATTGAGAAATTTCGTCGCAATGAAGGCGATACAGGTTCAACGGAAGTGCAGGTAGCTCTGTTGACAGAGCGTATCAATCAGCTCACCAAGAATCATTTTAAAGATCATCAGAAAGATCATCATTCCCGTCGTGGCCTGCTGAAAATGGTCGGTCAGCGTCGCAGCTTACTCGGTTACCTGAAAGCGAAAGACTTTGGGCGTTATCGCACCCTCATCGAAAGTCTGGGACTGCGTAAGTAATCAGTTTTCGGCGGCCCCTTGCGGGCCGCTTTTTTCTTTTTGTCCTTTTGATTCCACGCCAGAGACATGCATAAAAAGGATATAAAACTATGTTTAATGTTAAAACATCGCAGGCCCAAATTGGTGGCCGTACGATTTCATTTGAAACAGGACGCGTAGCGCGTCAGGCCGGCGGTTCCGTACTGGCTCAGGTTGGCGACGTGGTTGTACACGTAGCAGCTACTGCTGCCAAGCAGCCGTTGCAGGGCGTCGATTTCATGCCCCTGACGGTTCACTATCAGGAAAAGACTTATGCAGCAGGCCGTTTTCTCGGTGGCTTCTTCAAGCGCGAAGGCCGCCCTTCCGAGAAGGAAACCCTGACCAGTCGTTTGATTGATCGTCCGATCCGTCCGCTGTTTCCGAAAGGCTATTTTCACGAAACCCAGGTGATTGCTACCGTGATTTCCGCTGATGAAGGCACCAATCCGGATATCATCGCCATCAACGGCGTTTCTGCAGCACTGTCCATTTCCGATATCCCTTTTGCTGAGCCGATTGCAGCTTCCCGCGTTGGCCTGATCAACGGCGAGTTTGTACTGAATCCGACCTATGCACAGCTTGAAGAATCACAGCTGGATCTGATTGTTGCCGGAACACGTGATGCTGTCCTGATGATTGAGTCCGAAGCCAAGGAGCTTTCCGAAGAGCAGATGATTGATGCAATCATCTTCGGTCAGGAAGGCTATCAGCCTGTACTGGATGCGATTGAAGAACTGGTTAAGGCAGCTGGTAAAGAGAAGCTGGTTGTCGAGCTTGCTGGCAGCAATGACGACGTGAAAGAAGCTGTGAAAGCGGCATTCGAAGCCGATGTTCGTGATGCCTATGCCACAGTTGATAAATCGGCGCGTGCAACCAAGATCGAAGTCTTCCGTACAGCAGCACAGGAAAAGCTCGCTGGTACCGAGGAAAACCCGGGCCAGTTCACCTCCAACGATGTTTCTTCGGCCATGAAGAGTCTTGAGAAGGATGTGGTTCGTCGTTCTATCATTGCCGGCAATCCGCGTATTGATGGCCGTTCCACCAAGGATGTGCGTGCCATTGATTGCCAGATCGGCGTATTGCCACGCACCCATGGCTCCGCACTGTTCACTCGCGGTGAAACTCAGGCGCTGGTCACCATTACGCTGGGTACCGAATCCGATATGCAGATGACCGAGTCACTGGAAGGCGTAGCCAAACAGCGCTTTATGCTGCACTACAACTTTCCGCCGTATTCTGTGGGTGAAGCACGTCGCTTCGGCCCTCCGGGACGCCGCGAGATCGGCCATGGTCGTCTTGCTCGTCGTGGTGTGGAAGCTGTGCTGCCGTCCATGGACGATTTCGGCTATGCCATCCGCTCGGTATCTGAAATCACCGAATCCAACGGTTCTTCATCCATGGCTTCTGTCTGCGGCACCTCGCTGGCGCTGATGGATGCCGGTGTGCCGACCAAGGCAGCCGTAGCCGGTGTAGCCATGGGCCTGATTCTCGAAAAAGACGGTTATGCGGTTCTGACCGATATCCTTGGTGATGAGGATCATCTGGGCGACATGGATTTCAAAGTGGCCGGTACCCGAGAAGGCGTAACCACGCTGCAGCTGGATATCAAGATCGGTGGCCTTACTCGCGAAATCATGCGTGAAGCTCTGGCGCAGGCACATGCCGGTCGCATTCATATTCTGGATGAGATGGCCAAGTGCATTGAATCTCCACGTGGCAGCATTGCCGATCATGCACCTCGCATGTTTACCATGAAGATCAAGGCGGACAAAATCCGTGAAGTGATCGGTGCTGGTGGCAAGGTGATTCGAGGTATTGTTGAAGAGACCGGAGCCAAGATTGATCTGGAAGATGATGGTACGGTAAAAATCTTTGCAGTGACCGCTGAAGCTGGCGAAGCAGCGAAGAAGATGATCGAAGATATCGTTGCTGAAGTTGAAGTCGGCGCTATCTATACCGGTAAAGTTGTTAAGCTGATGGATTTCGGCGCGTTCGTGCGCATTGTCGGTGGCACAGATGGACTAGTTCATATTTCCCAGATTTCCAATCAGCGTGTCGAAAAAGTTAGCGATGAGCTGAAGGAAGGCCAGGAAGTCCGTGTCAAGGTTCTCGAAGTGGATCGTCAGGGCAAAATCCGCCTTTCTATGAAGGCGTTGCTTGAGGAAGAAGCAAAGGATTGATAGCTGGAAATCTAAATGTCTGGCAGTGAATTTTACTGCAATGTATGGGGAGGTGGACGTTTGTCCGCCTCTTTCCATTTGCAGGCGGGATAGGCATGAGCAAAAAAAACAATTTTATTGAATCTGACTTCTATCAGGAGACCCAACTCGCCCACGGCCCGCTGGTGATCTCCCATGCCATGCCTGAGGCGCAAAGTGTTGCCATTGGAATCTTTGTCGATGTGGGCAGCCGGGATGAGGAAGTAAATCAGGCAGGTATAACCCATGCATTAGAGCATATGGTATTCAAGGGAACCCGCACCTTGAGTGTCCATGAATTGGCCGAAAAGCTCGATGATCTGGGCGGCAATGCGAATGCCTTTACCTCGCGCGAGCGCACCTGTTTCCATCTGCATGTCCTGCATGAATCATGGCGGGAAGCTCTATCCCTGTTGGTTGATATGGTGCTGGAGCCTGCTCTGCCGGAGGCCGAGTGGCTGCGAGAGAGAGAAGTAATCTATGCCGAAATGGGCATGGTAGAGGACACTCCAGAAGAATGGATAATGGATCAGCACGTGTCATCCCTGTTCAGCGGGAACGCCCTGGGCAGGCCGGTGCTCGGTTATCATGAAACACTGGGTGCTTTATCAGGCGAGGATCTAAAAGACTATCTGCAAAAGTGGTATCGGCCGCCGCGCCTGCTGGTAGCGGCTGCGGGACGCATCGAACATGAGCAACTGGTGCAGATGTTGGGTGAGAAGATTGCGCATAAATCATGGGCGAATGGAATAGAATTGCCTGCAAGAACCTTGGCGGGAAAGGGCGAAGCCGGTTTACAATCACTGGTGCGAAAGGGTGAGCAGGCGCAGATCGTGGCTTCTTTCCCCGGGATTACAGTTGCATCTGATGAGCGCCCACTGGCATGGCTGGCCAATCAGATGCTGGGTGGCGGCATGAGCTCACGCCTGTTTCGTGAGGTCAGGGAAAGGCGTGGTCTGGCCTATAGTGTTGGCTCTCATCTGAATATGCTCAGCGACGCCGGAAGCTGGAGTCTGACCTGCGGCATGGAGCCGGAAAGGGGTTCGGAGTGTGTGGCGGTTATAGCTGATGTTCTGGAAGGATTTTCTGCTTCTATCAATATTGATGAGGTGGAGCGGGCAAAGAGGCAGCTGGAAGTTCAGTTCCGCATGGGCCTCGATTCCGTTGAAGGGCAGATGCTATATCTGGGCTCACGCCTGGATGAGAACCCCCTGATTCTTCCGTTGCAATGGGTGGACAAAATTCGGGATGTTGATTCAACAGACGTGCAACGGTGGGCCGGGAAGCATCTTTCTCAGGATGCATTGTGGACTGTCGCAGCACCGGAAGGGCCGCTTGTATCCATTTGTGCAAAAATCCGTGATAGGGTGCGCTCATGTTAAACCGGATTCGCGAAGATATTCACAGCGCATTTGACCGTGACCCTGCCGTACGCTCGGTATGGGAGGTTATCTCCTGCTATCCAGGCCTGCATGCAATCTGGGGATATCGCCTAGCAAACTTTTTTTGGCGGCATGGCTTGTATTGGCTTGGTCGTTTTGTCTCACATATTTTCCGTTGGCTGACAGGCATCGAAATCCATCCTGGAGCAACAATCGGTCGTCGGTTTTTTATTGACCATGGCATGGGTGTTGTGATCGGAGAAACGACAGAGATTGGCGATGATGTGACGCTGTATCACGGGGTGACACTGGGCGGCACCACTTGGGAAAAGACTAAGCGCCATCCGACGCTTGAGAATGGTGTGATTGTTGGCGCTGGGGCCAAGGTGTTAGGCGCTATCACGATTGGTGAACAATCGCGCATTGGTGCGAATTCAGTCGTGTTTCGCGATGTGCCGAAACATTCAACCGTGGTTGGCATTCCCGGCACGGTGGTGGGCACGACTGAATCCCTTATTCAGGATGGAAAGATCAATCTTGATCATCATTTGCTGGCAAACCCGGTTGCAGAAGCTCTCGGCCATGTTTTGAACATGATCGATGATGTGAATGCGCGCATTGATACTTTTCATCCGCGCCCCAAGGGCGACAAGGCCAAAGTGGAAGAAAGGCTTGAGAAGGACCGTGCCAGTGAACAGGAGAAACTCGAGCGTTTTATTGGCGGTGGCATTTAAGACTGCTTGCTAATAAGGACGCTGCCCGCCTCCTCATAATCTGTTAACACCACCCTTATACTTGACTAAATTACTCGGGTTAATAATATCCGACTTTCTATTAAGGGTATTCCCGATACTTTTGGGTATGTTCAGGAGGTTGTCATGCGATTGACGAGTAAGGGCCGGTATGCGGTATCTGCCATGGTGGATTTGAACAAGGAACGTGAAAATGGGCCGGTCACACTGGCCGCGATTTCCGAGCGTCAGTTTATTTCGTTATCTTATCTTGAACAATTGTTTCGCCGTTTGCGGGAGGCAGGCTTGGTCAGTTCGGTGCGCGGTCCCGGGGGTGGTTATTTGCTGGCTCGACCGGCCAGTGAAGTTTCGGTAGCCGATGTGATCCGTGCCGTGAATGAGCCGGTTCGCACAACTATGTGTGAGAATGGCGTGCGCGGTTGTCATCGAGGTAACCGTTGCGATACCCATCAGTTATGGGAGGCGCTTGGTCAACATATCTACCGCTTTCTTGATGCTGTCACGATTGATCATGTTACAGATAAAAACCTGTCGCTGGAGCATATCCAGCTGGGCGATGTGACCAACTATCTGCCTAAAACTCAGCCGGTAAATGTGGACGTCCCTGTTGCACCGGTATCTTGATTGCAATGCCACCTGTCCTCCGGTTGAAGCTTCACTGGAGGCGGTAGCCAGGGTCGCGAAGCAGGCCCCGGGAAATCCATCAAGTTTGCATTGGGCAGGCCGAAATGCCCGCCGTATTGTCGATGATGCGCGCGATACGCTTGCCGCCCATGTGGGAGCAGAAGCCGGTAATGTCGTGTTTACCTCGGGCGGTACCGAGTCGAACAATATTGCCATTCATTCTGTTATTTCAGCGTCAAAGCCGGGACAGGTGGTTGCCACAGCGATTGAGCATCCGGCTGTATTGGAGCCGTTGCAGGCCTTGAGTCAATCTGGGAAGGGCTGGGATGTTGTATTCGTTCGGCCCGATCGTGATGGAGTTGTCACGGCGCAGAATATGATTGAGAAGATTTCAGAGGATACCCGCCTTGTCTGCATGATGCTGGTCAATAACGAGAGTGGTGTAATCCAGCCGGTGCAGCAGGTGGCAAGGCATTGCCGCGATCTGGGTGTGCCGGTGCTGGTCGACGCAGTGCAGGGACTGGGCAAGGTGGCGTTCAGCTTCAAGGAACTCAATGTGGATTTCCTCAGCCTTTCCGGGCACAAGATTGGCGGCCCCAAGGGTGTTGGTTCTTTGCTGGTTCGGCGCGGCGTGAAGGTTGTTGAGCTTGCTCCCGGTGGCGGGCAGGAGCGAGGCCGTCGCTCGGGAACCGAAAATGTACCCGGCATTGCCGGCTTTGCGGCAGCACTTGGCGTGATTGATTTCAATCAATTCAAATCTGTTCGTGATGCCTTTGAGGCGCAGTTGCTGGAGAATATTCCAGAAGCGGTTGTTATTGCTATCGATGCGGATCGTGTGACCAACACCAGTCTGATTGTGTTGCCGGGCATGGATGGCGAAACCCTGCTTATGCAGCTGGATCTGGCGGGCTTTGCAGTCGCTTCGGGATCCGCCTGTTCATCGGGCAAGCGGCAGGCATCGCATGTGCTGCTGGCAATGGGTATGAATGATCAGGCTGCCCGCAGTTCTATCCGTATCAGTTTCGGTCCGGGTAATACACTGGATGATGCGTCTGCACTGGTAGAGTCGCTGGTGAAAGTGCGTAGCCGCCTGCGAGGCATGGCTGGCCTTGCGGCCTGATTTTTAGAAATTGAATAAGGAGCTTATCTTGAATATTGAACTCACCCCATTAGCGATTGAGCACGTTCGGACACTGGTGCGCGATTCGGGCAAACGCGGCTTGTATCTTGCGGTTCGCCCGGCTGGTTGTTCAGGGCTTGAATACATTATGGATCTGGCCGATGCACCGCATGACGGCGATCTGGTGCAGGCATTCGACGGCTTTGAACTGTTTGTTGATGCAGAATCCTATAAAACGGCATTGGATGGCCTGCGTCTGGACTTCCAGCGCGATGCACTGTCTTCCGCTTTCGTCTACAACAATCCGAATGCCAAGGGCGCCTGCGGCTGCGGCGAATCTTTCTCTGTCTGATCACTAATTACCGCTTACGGCCAAAAGTGGCCATATTCTTATTTAAGTTTGAGTGCACCAAATACGGCGCAGACAGCGCCAGCAACGAGCATGGCATAAGCTTTCGTTGGCGCCTCGCCACCAATGGCACGACTGACATGTGATCCGGCTGAGTCGTATATGTCATATCCCCAGAACAGGAGTCCAATACCACCAATCAATAATACAATGCCTATCATTTTATCTGTTTTCATAGCTCCCTCCGCTAGTTGTATGATAAAGACTCTAGCCTATTATCCTTGCTTATTGAAATCTGGTCTTTGCCATGCCTGGGGCCGGACACTGGCATTTGAATTTGAGTGATAGAAGGGCAAGTGTGTTTCCTTTTTATCCCGGACGGCTAGTCTGAGGGTTCGATGAACCTGACTCGAAACTACCGGGAGGCAAGCTATGTCCAGCGTATTATTATCCATTTCAGGCCATGACCGGCCCGGCATTGTGCGCGACGTGGCTGAGGCCATGCTGCATCTGCAGGCGAATATTGAAGACTCGTCAATGACTGCCCTGCGGGGTCGTTTTACCATGATGCTGATTGTGAGTCTGCCTGAAGATGCGGGTCTGGGTGAGTTGAAGGCTGCTTTGGCCGAACTTGAACAACGTACTCGCCTGACGGTGCAGTCGCAGGTGATCCCGGACGAAGAAATGGCAGCAGAAGCGCTGGATCCTGATTACGTCATTACCGTTCACGGAGCCGATCGGGTGGGTATTGTCCATGCTGTCACCGACGCACTCGCAGCCATGGGCGTGTCTGTGGTCGATCTTTCGACCCGCGCACACAGCAGTGATGATGGCGATGTGTACATGATGGCCCTGGAAGTGAACTCAGGCGGTCGAGGTGAGGCCATTCAACCGACCATGCAAAGGGTCGCTGAAAAAATGGGTGTCGATATCGATGTGCATGAACTTGATGACGGGGTGATGTAGAGGGTTTCAGAGCTCCCGTTTTAATGAACAAGATACTTACACATCCGGATGAACGGTTGCGGCAGATCTGTGAGCCTGTTGAACTTTTCGATGCTTCGCTGGCCTCACTTTTTACCCAGCTTGACCAGACGATGCGTGCCGGTCCCGGAGGCGTAGGTATTGCTGCTCCGCAAATCGGATTGCTCCAACGTATGATCGTTGTTGATTGCAGGGAAAGCAGACGGCCCTGTAAAAATAACGGTTTGTTGTATATGGTCAATCCGAAGGTTGAGATGTTCGAGGGTGAAGGGCTTGGACGCGAAGGCTGCCTGTCCGTGCCCGATTGGGTGGGTATGGTGCCCAGAGCAAGGCAGGTTTGTGTGAGTTATCAGGATCTAAGCGGCCAACAACAGGAGCTTGAGGCCAGTGGTTTCGAAGCAAGGGTGATTCAGCATGAAATTGACCATCTCAATGGCGTGCTGTTTATTGACAGGGTGGTTTCGACGCAGGGACTGGTTCGCCGTCTGGCTGAATAAAGAAAGTTTCAGGCATGGTCATTTGTCAGCCCGTAATATGTGCTAAAAAATTCAGGAACGCCTGTTAGTCGGCATCCTTTTCCGGGTGGTGTTTGCTTGCCAGTGGTGGCAACGTGTCCGTGGTGATGGCTTTGGCCATATCTTCACCGACAATGTTGCGAATGGCTTCAAGCGAATGCTGGAGCTTGCGTTGCACACATGCATAAAGTGAATAACCGAAATCCGAATGACGCTTGCGCCAGGCTTCGACAGAATCATTATTGATCATCATCAGGCGCAAAGGCGTCAGGGCGGTCACTGTGGCAACATGGGCCTTGCCGGTAATAACCGATATCTCTCCAACTTCATCTCCGGAAGAAACACGCGCAAACACGATTTTTTTGTTCGGATCTTTGGGATGCCGCATGGATGCCTCGGCCTCACCACCCAGAACAAGGTACATAAAGCGGGTGTCGGTGTCGCCTTCCCGGATCAGGGTTTCTCCCTCATTGATGGAAAGGAAACGGCCGTTATACAGGGCGATTTCACGCACGGCCTGAGGCAGCGTCGTGAACACAGGGTTTACGGCAAGAGCGCTGGCTGCTGAACGGCGCTCAGCAAGTTGAGACAATGAGCGCTGAAAACGTTCGTTAGTTTTCAGGATTTCGCGAATCTCATTCGCCGGTATGGTATACAGGACGGTGGGCTCAGTGGTGCGAACCTCTGCGCCTGCCGGAGCATCATAAAGAATCGAGGCCTCACCGAATATATCTCCGGGCGTGATTGAGCCAACCTCAAAAATTTCGTCACCATGCCGCTTGCTCACCATCAGCATGCCGGATTTGACCAGGTAAAGTTCGCGCGCTTGCTGGCCCTCGGTAATAACCGGAACATCGGCGGCGAGTTCCATTACCGAAGCAATGGAACGAAGATAATGGAGCTCGTCAGGGAACAGAACGGCCAGCGCAGAAAACTCGCGGTTATCGAAATCCAAACTTGGCTCTTCGTCGAATTTTGTTTCCATTGGGCTTAGTATGGATGCAGCTTTGACTGCCTGCAAGCGCAGGCGCTGGTGTGCAGGGATGATTATATGCGCTGGGGTATTGTGAAACGCGGAAAATGTGTAGATAAAGGATTATAAAACAGTAACTTGCGATGATATTACGTTGTTTCGTAATATACCGGACGGATATTTTCACCGTTTGATATAAAAGCCCTTACGCTTGCATAAGTAGCTAGAAATACAGATGAAAAGACTTGGATGAAAAATATGGTTCACTATCAATATGCCTGAATTACCCGAAGTCGAGGTGATTCGCACCGGTTTGATGCCGCTGGTAAGTGGACATCGTGTGGACCGGGTTCAAAGCTTTCGGTCAGACCTTCGCTATCCTTTACCTGATTTGGCGACTTTTACAGGCTGTCGCATTACAGGCGTTCGACGTCGGGCCAAATATCTCCTGTTTGAGATCGACAACGGACAAACTCTGATTTGGCATTTGGGCATGACCGGCCAGTTCCATGTTCTTTCACAGGAGGCGGCTAGCCATCCTCATGAGCACGTCCGTTTTGACCTGGATGGTGGGCAGGCTCTGGTTTACCGCGATTCGCGGCGATTCGGTTATGCAGGAGTGGCTAAGACAAGGCATTTGAAGACTCACCCGTGGTTTGTCGGGCTCGGACCGGAGCCTCTTGGCATCCACTTTGATGCGGATTACCTGATCCTGTGCTGCAAGAACAGGAGAACCCCCATAAAATCACTGCTGATGGATGGCCGGGTGCTGGTGGGAGTGGGGAACATTTATGCTGCTGAATCGCTATTCCGTGCGGGCATCCACCCGGGCAGGGCCGCTGGAAAGATCGGTGGATTGCGCTTAAGCCATTTGGTGTCGTGCATTCAACAGGTGTTGGCCGAAGCCATTGCCGCCGGTGGAAGCAGTATCAGTGATTTTGTGCATGCTGATGGCAAACCGGGATATTTTTCGCACGCATTTCAGGTATATGGGCGTGAACATCTGCCTTGTCTGGTTTGCGGGAGGCCTGTTAAGCGGATTGTGCAAAGCGGACGTAGCACATTTTATTGTGGTGGCTGCCAGCATTGAATCGGATGTGTATCATGCGCGCCGGTATAAGTTTTCGGAGGTATCAGTGAAGCAGGCATTGGAGCAGGCGTTGCAGAGGGCAGTTGAGTCATTATTGCAGGAGCATCCGCATGCCGCACATGTGCGCGTGCAGTTGACCCGGCCAAAAATTACCGACCATGGGGATTACGCATCGAATGTTGCCATGCCGCTGGCAGGTGTCCTGAAGCAGAAGCCGCATCAGATCGCAGAACATCTGTTGAAGTTTGTGCAGTGGCCGGATGCTGTTGATCATGCCGAGATTGCAGGACCGGGATTTATCAATATCCGGTTGAAAACGGCAAGTGAAGCAAGCGTGCTCAGGAAAATTGTTCAGCAGGGTGATGCATATGGGCGCATCAATCAGGGCGATGCGGCGGATAAGGTCTGTCTGGAATTCGTTTCGGCAAACCCAACAGGGCCGATGCATGTCGGGCATGGCCGAGGTGCTGTGCTGGGTGATGTGCTGGCCAATCTGTTGGTGGTATGCGGACGTGACGTGCATCGTGAATACTATATCAATGATGCAGGCAACCAGATTGGCGTCCTCGCAGATTCAGTCTGGCTGCGTATGCGTGAGTTGCAGGGCGAGGCCATCGAGTTTCCCGAGTCTGCCTATCCCGGGGATTATGTTATCGAAATTGCCAGCGATTTATTGAAGGAGAATGATTATCAGGCCTTGTTGAGCATGCCTGAAGATGAGCGCCAGTATCTGATCGGCAGGCAGGCTGTGGCTGACAATATGACGATGATCCGGGGTGATCTGGCTGCGCTGGGGATTAAATTCGATCTGTATTTTTCAGAAGCGCAGCTGCATCAGTCAGGCCGGGTAACCGAGCTGATTGAGCGCCTGAAAACAGACGGGGTAGTCTATCCGGGCACACTGCCGCCGCCCAAGGGCAAGGAAATGGAGGATTATCAACCCGTCGAACAGCTTCTGTTCCGGACCACTGATTTCGGTGATGATGTTGATCGCCCTCTGGCCAAGCAGGACGGCACGCCAACTTATTTTGCAGCCGATATTGCCTATCACATGGATAAATATAGTCGCGGTTTTGATCGCATGATTGATGTCTGGGGGGCTGATCACGGCGGTTATGTAACACGTGTTCAGGCAGCGATGAAGGCCCTGACAGGCAAGGGTCAACAGCCGGACGTACTGCTTGTGCAGATGGTGAATCTCACCCGTGATGGCAAGCCAGTGCGCATGTCCAAGCGGGCGGGCACTTTTGTGACGTTGCGTGAAGTTGTGGATGAGGTCGGTTCCGATGCGGTGCGCTTTAATTTCATGACCCGCCGTGCCGAGAGCCAGATCGAGTTCGATCTGGAAACCGCAAAGCAGAAGAATGATGAAAACCCGGTGTTTTATGTGCAGTACGCTTATGCACGTGTGCAGGCCATTCTGCGCAAGGCTCTCGAAGAGGGAATCAATACACTGGATCCGGAAGACGTCGATGTTTCCCTGCTTACATCCGAGGAAGAGATGCGTCTTATCTCCAATCTGTTGTCCTACCCTGAACAGCTGACAAAGGCTGCGGATAGACTTGAGCCATATCGAATTGCAACCTATATCATGAAGCTGGCAGCCGATTTCCATGGCTTCTACCATAAGCACAGGGTGGTGACGGATGATGTGCCTCTGACACAGGCCAGACTGCTGTTGGCCCGTTCCGTGGGTCAGGTGATCCGCAACGCTCTGGTCTCGGTTCTTGGCGTGTCAGCTCCCGAGCGCATGTAATGGCTTCGCAGGAACAGGAGTAGGGCATGGCCGCTCACGATTTCGCTCATAATGAAGCCCCCATACGGTCACAAGCCAGCGCTATGTCATCGCTGATGCCTGTGATGGCGATCCTTTTGATATCGCTGCTGTGTTTTGCAGGTGGCTATTGGCTCGGGCAGGCACAAGCCCCTGGCCACAGAATTGTGGAAACGCCGGCAGCAAGCCTCGCCAAGGCTGAGTATGCCAACCTGAAGGCAAGGTATGAGCAGCAGTCACTTGAGATGGACCGTCTCGGCCAGGAGTTGCAAAAGTGGAAGGCAGTGGCCAGCAGGGATGCCAGCAGCAAGGTTGGAGATTTGGAATTTTACAAGGACCTGCCTAACCAGCCGGTTATGCCCGCCCCTTTGACAGAAGCCGGCTCCAGCCATTCGCCTAGTATAACCGAGGCTTCGCAGCCGAGGGTGCGCCAGACTGAACCGCCAGCGAACGAATCGTCACGCATGGTTGCAACGATCATCGGTCGGGAAATGCAACGCAGTGAAACAGGTTTGTATCGTATACAGGCAGGTTCATTTCGCAGTTTGACCGACGCGAAGCCATTGCAGAAGCGCCTTGATGGCGCTGGGTTTCAAACCTTTATTGATGCCGTGGACCTTGGCGAAAAGGGGAAGTGGCAACGCGTTTATGTCGGCCCGTTCGCGAGTCAGGGCGCTGCCGAAAAGGCCAAGCGTGAGCTTAAGGATCGTTTGAAGATCAGCGGCCTGTTGGTCAAGGTGAAAAGTTGAATGAGGGATCGCGCAGCTAGTCGACAGCAATGGCTGGAGAAGGTTTTAGGAATAAATTTTCTGATTGAGCCGCTGGCCGGGGACGCCTCGTTTCGATGCTATTTCAGGGTGCGGATGCAGGATGATACAAGCTGGGTGCTGATGGATGCACCGCCTGAGCATGAAGACGTAAAGCCATTTCTTGCTGTGCTGGGCTGGTTGCAGCGTGCCGGTTTGAGGGTTTCGAGTCTGTGTGCCGAGGATCTAGAGCTTGGGTTTCTGCTACTTGAGGATTTCGGCGATATTACCTGGGCGGGCAAATGTGAGCAGGGCGTAGACATGCAGCCATTGTTTGAGGATGCTCTGCGTCAACTGCTCACGCTGCAGAAATCCGAGCCGGGAATTTCTCTGCCCTTGTTTGATGTGGGCCGCATGCAGCGGGAATGTGCACTTTATCTGGATTGGTATTTACCCAAGGTGGCCGGCATTGAGCCGGGAGAATCACAACGCGAGGCATTTCATGCATCCCTTCTGCCGTTATTGCAGGAGCTCCAATCCCTGCCTGTCGTGCCGGTGCATCTGGACTACCACAGCCGCAATCTGATGCTGCCAGCTGATGGCTTGCCCCTAGCTGTCATCGATTTTCAGGATGCAGTGCTGGGGCCGCCGACGTATGACCTGGCCTCACTGCTTTACGACTGTTATCAGGATTATCTTGAAAGTGAGCGGGTGCTATGGAGTCAGCGGTTTTACGCTTCTTTGCCCGATTCTATTCGGCAGGCTTTTGCCGATGCGGACGACTGGCATCGAAAGCTGCGCATGACTGCGCTGCAGCGGCATATCAAGGCTATCGGCATATTCGCCCGCTTGGCCCATCGGGATGGTAAGCATCAGTTCCTGGATGAAATACCACTAACCCGCCACCACTTGCTTGAGGAAATGGCGGCGCTATCAATGCGGGAGGAGGATTATCCGCTTCTGTTTGTCGGGACATGAAATCTTGTCAGTGCCGGGCAAATCCGTAGGGTGCCCATTTTTTTACAGGAGTTTTCCATGCAGATTGCTAAGGATAAGGTTGTTTATATTGATTACACGCTGACCAATGATGCGGGTGAAGTGATTGACTCATGCGTGGGTGCTGAGCCTCTGGCGTATCTCCATGGTGCTTCTAACATCATTCCGGGTTTGGAAAAGCATCTTGAAGGATGCAAGGCTGGCGACTCCGTGAAGGTGTCGATTGATCCGGCAGACGGTTATGGCGAAAGAAATGACGATCT
>Ga0209919_1000140_pt1 | contig 37272 bp, 35 predicted proteins | sample SalPon2A_C_D2_MG_FD_185721 | JGI IMG/M metagenome (GOLD analysis project Ga0209919, IMG submission 185721) | Soil microbial communities from South San Francisco under conditions of wetland restoration - Salt Pond MetaG R2A_C_D2_MG (SPAdes)... | ecosystem: Environmental > Terrestrial > Soil >... | reverse complement strand
TTGAAAAAGACCGGATTTTTGCTTACCTAAACCTGAACGGAGAAGAATTAAAACTTTATGAAAGCATTTTCCCGCTTTTATCAAGGAACCTTCGTAAACCTGATCTTGTTATTTATTTGCAGTCAGGTGTTGATAGGTTAATGTATAATATTAAGAAAAGAAGCAGGAAAATTGAAAGAAACCTGACGCGAAGTTACATTGAAGAATTAAGTGAAGCTTATAATCATTTCTTTTTTCGCTATACAACAACTCCTTTACTGATTGTTAATTCTACCGAGATAGATTTTGTAAGAAGTGAGGCCGACTTTGAAGAACTTTATAAGCAGATTTTCAGAGACGACAGGGGAATGACTGAATATTTTAAGCCTGAGTCAAAAAGAGTGAGCAATGATATTTGAATTTATATTTTATTCGATAATTTTCTGGATTGTAATCAAGATACTCAATGCTGTTTCCAGGTGGTGGAAAAAGCCTGTTGAACATAAAGATCACGTACACAGAAATAGCAATACAAATAATTACAGATCAAAATTTCAGGATATTGAAGAAGCTGAATTTACAGAAATAGAATCGAATCCCAAGAAAGAAAAGACACAAGAATAAAATTAATGAGTTTTGAAAAACAATTATCCAGACTAGTCTGCTTAGCCTTTGAAAAAACAATGTCACTTGAGGAAAATAAAAACCTCGACCTCGGTGATCCGAAAAATTTTATCATAATTCGTCAGCATAATCAACTTGGAGATCTTCTCTCTGGTGTGTCTTTATTCAGAGCAATAAAGGAAACTTATCCAGCAAGTAAAATCACACTGATTGTCAGTCCATCTAACTATCCCGGATTGATGAAAAATAAATTTATTGATGAGATTTTTATTTTTGATAAAAAGAAAATTTATAATCCATTTTATTTCTCAAAATTTCTAAAATTACTTAGAAAAGGATATGATGTTGCTGTTGTCCCGGTTGTAGTCTCCATATCCTTTACAAGCAACCTGCTTGCAAGAATATCAAAAGCCAAAATCAGAATTGGCCCTCAAATGCTGGATGGAAAAATAAATGGAAGCCGGTTTTTCTTTGATAGAAGAGTTGTGCTGGACTGGAGAAAAAATCCGGATTCCAATATATCGGAAAGATCTCTAGATATTCTTCGCCCGTTTGGAATAAATACTAATAACTATCGTTCTGAAATATCTTTTGATAAAGATGATGAAAAAGTGGCTGAGGATTTTATCAATTCAATTGATTCTAAAGAAAATAATAAACTGATAGGGCTTCATGTGGGTGCCGGAAAAATTCCGAACATGTGGTCGCTTTATAAATATCTGGAAATAATTGAAAAGCTTAACAAGGAATTTAACGCAAAGGTCTATTTAACAGGGAGTAAAGCTGATACCGAAGCAATCAACTTTATGGTTGAAAAAACAAAAATCAAACTGGGACTTTTTATTGATAGAAAAATACCTGAGGTAGCAGCACTTATTTCAAAATCTGATCTTTTTATCTCCAATGATACGGGGATTATGCACGTTGCAGGAACAACAAATACTCCTCAAATAACAATATTTGGTCCAACTAATCCCTTTAACTGGGCTCCTATTGGTGAAAATAAATTGTTTATAAGGAAATCAGAATTGATTGATGACGTAGAAGTTGAGGATATTTACGATATGTGTAAAAATATTTTGTCAAAGAAATCTGCTAAATAATGAGTTACAGCTATTTATCTGCAATTGATATGGGGACAAATTCGTTCCGGCTTGTAGTGGCGCGGGTAAATGAGGACAGTAGTTTCAAAATTATTGCAAAGGAAAAAGAACTTATCAGGCTCGCTTCCCACAAAGGTAAAGGGTTAAGCGTCATCACCGACGAAGAAATTAATACTGCAATAAAAGCCCTTAACAAATTCAAAAAGATATCACGTTTTTATAACGCTCCTGTCAGAGCTGTGGCTACAAGTGCTGTGCGCGAAGCAAAAAACAGGCATGAGTTTATTGAAAGAGTAAAAGAAAATACGGGTATAGAAGTTGAAGTTATTGAAGGACATCATGAGGCAAAATTGATATTTATGGGCGTGCAGTCTGCAATTCCTGTTAAAAAGAAACGCGCTATTTGTTTTGATATTGGCGGCGGCAGCACAGAATTTATTTTTGCAGAAAATAACAGCCCGGTTTATGCAGAAAGTATTAAAATTGGTGCAGTCAGGCTTACTAAACGATTTTTCCCTGATTTTACAGTAGATAAGAAATCAATTGAAAAATGCGATCAATATGTAGAGAAACATATTCGTATAAATAAAAACATTAATACGAAAGAAAATTATGATATTGCAATTGGCTCATCCGGGACTATACTTTCTACCGCGTCGCTGATTTATTTTATCAAAAATAAAAAACAAAAAAAAACCATAAATGGGATGAGATTTTCCAGGAAAAAATTATTTGAAGCTACAGATTATGTCCTTTCAAAAAAAACATTGGAAGAAAGGCTTAAGATAAAAGGGCTCGAAAAAAAACGGGCTGATATTATTCCCGCCGGACTAATTATACTGAGAAAAATTTTTCAATTATATGATATTGAATGTATGACGGTTTCAGAATATGCTCTGCGCTCGGGAATAATCATCGAAATGCTGAAAAGACAGGCTAAATAGAACAGCTAAATTTCTTTCAAAAACCACGAAAAGTGTAAGTTATTACCTCTAAATACCTTTAATAAGTCTTTTACCCTGCGTATATTTGCTAATTAAATTCCGGATAAAAATTAATGCTCAAAATTAGAAATTTCTGCATAATTGCACATATTGATCACGGTAAATCGACTATTGCCGACTGCCTGCTTGAAAACACCGGCACGGTTACTGAGAGGGAAGCGAAGTCTCAGGTGCTTGATGATCTCGATTTGGAACGGGAGCGTGGGATAACTATAAAATCTCACGCAATCAAAATGAAGTATAAGTCAAAAGAAAATGAAAACTATATACTTAATTTAATTGATACACCGGGGCACGTTGATTTTTCCTACGAGGTTTCACGTTCGCTTGCTGCCTGTGAAGGAGCTGTACTTGTTGTGGATGCTTCTCAGGGAGTTGAGGCGCAGACTATCAGCAATTTGTATATGGCAATTGATTCCGGGCTTGAAATTATTCCTGTAATTAATAAAATCGATCTTCCGAGCGCTGAAATTGATAAAGTTAAAAGTCAGATTATTGATCTGATTGGTTGTGAAGAAGATGAAATTCTTCAGGTTAGTGCGAAATCAAAAATCGGTATAAATGAATTACTTGAAGAGATTGTAAAAAAAATTCCTCCTCCGACTGGAGATCCAGATGCACCATTGCAGGCCCTGATATTTGATTCAGTTTTTGATCCATACCGTGGAGCCATTGCTTTTATTCGTGTTGTTAACGGAACTGTTCGTACTGGCGATAAAATTAAATACTTTGTGATTGATAAAGAAATTGAAGCCGAAGAAGTGGGTATGCTTGGGCTCAGAAAAATAAAATCCAAAGAGATTGAAGCGGGTGATGTAGGCTATCTTATTTCAGGTATTAAGGATGTCCATGATATTAAAGTCGGTGACACTATAACTCATGCAAAAAATGGATCGAAAAATCCATTGCCAGGTTATAAAGAGGTAAAACCGATGGTTTACAGTGGTTTGTACCCAACAAACGCAGAAGATTTTGAAGATCTGCGCGATTCACTGGAAAAATTCAGGCTTAATGATTCGGCTTTAATTTATCAGCCTGAAACATCTGCCGCACTTGGATTTGGGTTCAGATGCGGATTTCTCGGTTTGCTGCATATGGAAATTGTGCAGGAAAGATTATTCAGAGAATACAATCAATCAATTATTACAACACTGCCGAACGTTGAATATTTTGTATTCAATCAGAAAGGTGAAAAATTAATTGTTGATAATCCTGCTTTAATGCCACCGGCTGGTGAAATTGATCACGTGGAAGAGCCTTATGTAAAAGCACAGATTGTCTGTCCAAGCGAGTACGTTGGAAATATTATGAAACTTGGAATGGATAAAAGAGGAACATACAAAAACACCAACTATATTGATCCAACCCGGGCGGATATACAGTTTGATTTTCCTCTTGCGGAAATAATTTTTGATTTTTACGATAAGCTGAAATCTACTACGCGTGGCTTCGCTTCATTTGATTATGAATATGTCGGATACCGTGAATCAAATTTGATTAAGCTTGACATACTCCTGAATGGTGAACCTGTTGATGCGCTTTCTATGATAGTTCATAAAGATAAAGCCTATGATTGGGGCCGTAAAGTCTGTAATAAATTAAAAGACCTGATCCCAAGACAAATGTTTGAAATATCAATTCAGGCAGCAGTTGGGTCAAAAGTTATTTCAAAATCGGTTGTTAAAGCGTTAAGAAAAAATGTGCTTGCAAAATGTTACGGGGGTGATATTTCAAGAAAGAGAAAACTCCTCGAGAAACAGAAAGAAGGAAAGAAACGGATGAAGCAGGTTGGAAATGTTGAAATTCCCCAGGAAGCTTTCCTTGCAGTTCTGCAAATTGATGACTAAAGAATCAATTACTACAGTTTGATCTATGGGACAAAAAAACAGTATATCTTTTATACCTAGAAAATTTTTTAAATCTGTTTTTATAGCCCTAGTTGCAGCCCTGATTATCAAAACTTTTTTTATTGATGCATTTAACATACCTTCTGCTTCTATGGAGAATACTTTGTTGCCCGGTGACTTTATTCTGATTAATAAAGCAGCATATTCAATTTCTACTCCACACTATATTACGATTTTAAATCTTTGGCTTAAATCTTATCCAATTGTTAAAATTAAACATCCTTACAGAAACGATGTTGTAGTTTTCAAATTCCCCGGTTATCCGAATGAATTCGAACCTTCTGAAAACAGCAGTTATATAAAAAGAATAATCGGTTTGCCGGGTGATACTGTACAGATCAAAAACGAAAGTGTTTTTATAAATAATAACTTAGTTAGAGCACCGGAAGATGCATTATTCCGATTAAATAATTCTACTGAGGATTTGAGAGAAGATCCGAGAATTTATCCATTTCATAAAGGATGGAGAAATGATAATTACGGCCCGATTGTCGTTCCGCAAAAAGGAGATACCGTAAAGTTATCTAATAATAACATCGCAGTCTGGCAGGCACTCATAGACAGGGAACTCGGGCATAAAGCTGTGAGTGTGGAAGGGAGTGTGATAAATATTGGTGGTAAGGCAGTCCGTCAATACGTATTACAAAAAAATTATTATTTTGTGCTTGGCGATAACAGGGAAGACAGCATGGACAGCCGTTACTGGGGATTTGTTCCTGAAGATTATATTATCGGAAAGGCTTTCATAATTTACTGGTCATGGAACAGTTATAAACCTGTCGATAACTGGAAAGATATTTTGGCTCCGCTTAGACTAAATAGAATTTTTAAGTTCATTAATTAAAAGAGATTATTTATGAAGGAAATATTATATCCAGAACAAATGAATTATTTGGAATCATTTAATAAAGAGGATGATGCTCTGATTTTAGAGATGGAGGATTTCGCCAAAAAAAATAGCGTTCCCATTCTTTCTCGTGATTCTGCAAAATTGATGGAAATACTAATTCAAATGAAAAGACCGAAGCGAGTGCTGGAGCTTGGTACCGCAATAGCCTACACAACTATTAGAATTGCAAGAAATCTTAAAAAAGAAGCTGTAATTCACACCATTGAATTCAGCAAAGACAATGCAAAACTGGCAGAAGAGAATATTAAGAAATCAGGAGTTGAAGAAAAAATTAAACTGTTTTTTGGCGATGCAAAAGAAGTAATGCCAACACTAGAAAAGAAATATGATTTTATCTACCTGGATGCTGACAAAGAAGATTATCTCGATCTTTTTGAACTGGCAATGAAATTGTTGAAAAAGAAAGGCGTTATTTTCGTTGACAACCTGCTCTGGCATGGTTACGCAGCATCTGAGGAAATACCGGAGAAATATAAAACCTCAACAAAATTCATCAGAGAATTCAATAAAATATTTATGGATCATCCCGGATTAAAAACTACAATTATTCCGGTAGGTGATGGAATAGGACTGGGGGTAAGAAAAAATGCTTAAACAATTTTATAATAGTCCAAGAGAGTTAGTAAAACAGGTTGACGAATTTTCAGATAATAAACTATCTGTGAGAGATGATTTACATCGATTGTTTGCAGTTTGTCTAAATGAAAAAAATGATAAACTTTTCGAAGAAACAATCTTCACCGCGAAATATGTCCTGGGGCTTATGAGAGTTTTGCAGAAAGGTTCATCAAACCCGGACGTGGACAGCCTGGAGAATGTGAAATCAGACCTCACGGAAAATATGAAGAAGATTGTAGGGCAACTAAGGGAATTGACCTCAGATGGTCCTGAGACAGATAAAAATTACTTTGAAGAAAATTTCCTGCAAATGAGTCCGGACGCCTTTCAGAACTTGAATAAACTTCTGCAGGACCTGGAATGGACTAAAAAATATTTTAATGATTTAAAGAGAAACAAATCCTAGATTTTTAGAAATAACTTATGGCATCATCTGCTGTAACTATTATTGCACCGCTGGATTTATCTGTAATATAATCGGAATAATTTTGTAAAAGCTTTGGCTTGATCAGGCAGGTAAAATTTATATTTTCCAGGTATTCTGTATTTTGAACTATCATTTCAAAATCTGAAAAAGACTTGTGAAGCAGGCTGGTGTGTGAAAAGTCTGCTGTGATTTGTACCTGCTGATATGCTGTTTTAGTGATTCTTTCCGCTTTGTTTAGTACAGATTCGGCGGAAGAATAATATGCTTTACCAAGCGGACCGACCCCTAACTTGGTCCCGCCGAAATACCTGATAACAATAACGAGCACATTTAATAAATCAAAATGCTCGATTGCGTTTAATATTCTAATACCGGCTGTTCCTGAAGGCTCGCCGTCATCTGAATATTTAAATTGGCCGCCAAGCAATTTGTACGCGTAACAATGGTGTGTAGCATCATAGAATTTTTTTTTAACATCTGTTAAAATATCCGAGATTTCCTGTTCTGTATTAACAGGAAAAGCCTGCCCGGTAAATTGGGAGCCTTTTTCTTTAAATCCGGTTTCGTGAAATTTCTGTATTGTAACTATTTCTTCTAATTGTTTCATTTTAGTCCGTTTTTGATCTAAAAAGCAGTACGGGTCAATGCCAAATTATTTGATTTTCAAACTCTCTATAGGTAATATAAATATTTAAATATTTAAACTTGATGTGAAATTGGAAAAAGAAACGATAATTATAAGAGGAGCCCGCGAGCATAATCTAAAGAATATTGATATTGATATTCCCCGCGATTCTTTGACTGTTATTACCGGGTTGTCAGGTTCCGGGAAATCCTCGCTGGCTTTTGATACTATTTACGCTGAAGGCCAGAGAAGATATATAGAATCATTGTCTGCTTATGCACGCCAGTTTCTAGACATGCTCGAAAAACCGGATGTTGACCTTATAGAAGGTTTAAGTCCTGCAATTTCAATCGAACAAAAATCCACTTCGGGTAATCCAAGGTCCACTGTTGGCACAGTTACCGAAATTTACGATTACTTGCGACTTCTTTATGCAAGGCTCGGAACACCACATTGCTATAATTGCGGAAAACCAGTAAGCAAACAAACTTCAGCACAAATAATTGATACAATAATTTCTTCGTTGAACGGGAAGAAAGTGAATATTCTTGCGCCTGTAGTCAGGGGAAGAAAAGGACACTACAGGGAATTGTTTGAGGAAATTCAGTCGGATGGATTTTTGAAAGTGCGTGTTGATGGCGAAGTGAAGGAAATAACTAAAGGCTTTCATGTTGACAGGTACAAAATTCATAATATTGAAATTATAATCGATAAAATTAATGTAAGAGAATCTTCAAGAAGCCGATTGACAGAATCAGTTGATGTCGGTTTGAATTACGGTAATGGAATTGTAATTGTTAATGATGGTACTGAGGATCATATTTACAGCAGGCACCTTGCCTGTCTTGATTGCGGAATTAGTTACAGGGAACTTGCGCCAAATTCATTTTCTTTTAATTCTCCCTATGGTTCCTGTCCTGATTGTGAAGGACTCGGAGAGAAAAAAGAATTAAACTTAGATCTCATTATTCCCGATTGGGATAAAACTATCAACGAAGAAGGAATTGCCGCTCTTGGAAAACCCCGGTCAATCTGGATATTTAACCAGCTCGAAGCTGTAGCAGAAAAATTTAACTTTGATTACGATACCAGACTTAAAGATTTAACTGAGGAACAAAAAGAAATACTTTTGCACGGAACTAAGGAGAAAATTTCTTTCTCTTATTCATACGGTGGTGGAAAGCCGGTTACTTATTATCATAAATTTGCTGGCATAATAAACTATTTGAAAAATTATTATAACACTACCACTTCAAATAATGTCAGGGAATGGGTTGAATCTTATATGACAACTGTTCTGTGCCCTGCTTGCGGGGGCGGAAGGCTTAAACAGGAATCGTTATCAGTAAAATTTCAGAAAAAAAATATTAGTGAAATAACCCGGCTTTCAATATTCAGATCGCACGAATTCTTCAAAAAGATGAAACTTACAGGTCGCGAAGCTATTATTGCAAAACCGATTTTTAAAGAAATAATTTCCAGACTGGAATTCCTGTTAAATGTAGGACTCGATTATTTAACTCTTAATCGATCAGCCAGAACCCTGAGCGGTGGCGAATCACAAAGAATCCGATTAGCTACACAGATTGGTTCTCAGCTTGCCGGGGTCCTTTATGTACTGGACGAACCGAGTATAGGGCTTCATCAAAGTGATAATCTTAAATTAATTAATTCACTTAAAAACCTGCGTGATCTTGGAAATACGGTAATAGTAGTTGAGCACGACAGGGAAACAATCGAAAGTTCTGATTATATGATTGATCTTGGACCTGCGGCCGGAGAACATGGTGGCGAGATTTGTTTATTTGGTGAGACCAAAAATCTTGTTAATTCAAAAAATGGAATAAACTCGCTGACTCTTGAATACTTAAAAAATGCAAAGAAGATCGAGATTCCGAAGAAAAGAAGAAAGGGTAGCGGGAAACATATTACCTTAACCGGAGCGACCGGAAATAACTTAAAGGAACTTACCTTTAAAATTCCACTTGGAACCCTGACCTTGGTTACAGGGGTAAGTGGTTCCGGAAAATCTTCTCTTGTAAATGAAACTCTTGTAAAAATTCTGATGAACAAAATTTACAAGTCCAAAGTAGTGCCCCTTCCTTATAAATCGGTGAAAGGATTGGAAAATATAGATAAGATAATAGAAATAGACCAGGCACCTATTGGAAGAACACCACGATCAAATCCGGCAACATATACCGGACTGTTTACTCATATTCGTGATCTTTATTCACAATTACCGGAATCAAAAATAAGAGGATACTCAACGGGAAGGTTTAGTTTTAATGTCTCAGGTGGAAGATGCGAAGAATGCGGTGGCGACGGATTAAGGAAAATTGAAATGAATTTTCTTCCTGATGTTTATATTGAGTGTGATGTATGTCACGGTAAAAGATACAACAGGGAAACTCTTGAAGTTCTATACAAAACAAAATCTATTTCTGATGTATTGGAAATGCGTATTGATGAGGCCCTGGGATTTTTTGAAGATCTTCCCCGGATCAATAGAAAGATAAAAGCCATTCACGATGTCGGACTTGGATACATCAGGCTGGGCCAGCAGGCGACTACTCTCTCAGGTGGAGAAGCTCAACGTGTTAAACTTGCAACAGAACTGAGCAAGATCAGCACAGGAAAGACTTTGTACATTTTGGATGAACCCACCACCGGCCTTCATTTTGAAGATGTAAGGATTCTACTTAATGTTCTAAATAAGCTGGTTGATAAAGGAAATACGGTGATTGTTGTAGAGCACAATCTCGATGTTATAAAAATGGCCGACTGGATTATTGATCTCGGACAGGGTGGGGGAGAACATGGCGGAGAAATTATTGCAGAAGGAACACCGGAGAATATCAGTAGACAACCAAAAAGTCTCACAGGACAATTCCTCAAATTAGAGCTTTAATACATTTAATCTCAGTACTTTACAAAGAATAACTTTAGCTTATTTAAGAATCTTTCAATTTTTATGGAAACTTAAACTTGACAAACAAGTTTCCATCTGCTATATTGGAAACTAAAATTAACAAAATAGTTTCCGGCAAAAAAATTATGTCTGAAGAAAAAGAAAAAATATTATACGGAGCCCAAAAAATCTTTTTAGCAGATGGATTTTATAAAACTCCAATGGATGATATCGCAACATATCTGAAAATAAGTAAAAAGACTATTTACAAACACTTCAGTTCTAAGGAAGAAATAGTCCGTGAATCCTTAATGCATTTTTTATCAGAGAAGCATAAAAACATAAATGCTATTGTTAAATCAGATAATAATGCAGTTGAAAAATTATTTAATATGTTCAGTTTTATTAGCAATATGCTAATAAGTATCAGTGAACAATTTGTTATAGATATAAGAGATTTTATGCCAGACCTCTGGAAAGAAGTTGATAAAATCAGAGCAAAAATTCTTTTTGAAAATCTGAAAATTATTATTGAACAAGGACAGGTTGAGGAGGTAATAATTGAAACTCAGAGCGAAATATTGATTAGCGCTTTTACAGCATCTATTAGAGGAGTAATAAATCCGGATGTGTTAATTAATAATCATATGTCTCCCAAAAAAGCAGCAGAGTCTGTTATTGAGATACTTCTAAATGGAATATTAACTCCAAAAGGGAGAAGGATTTTTGTAAAATTAAAAAGCGGAGTAAATAAATGAAAAAAGTGATGTTGATATTTCTGCCCGTGTTATTAGCGATAATAGCAGGATGCGGAAATGGAAACGATAGCAACAAAATCGAAGCTTCAGGTAATATTGAAGCCACCAATGTTGTTGTAAGCGCAAAAGTAGGCGGACAAATTGAAAAACTGAATTTTATAGAGGGAGATAAAGTTCGTACCAACGATACTCTACTTGTAATTGACAGCGAAGCACTTCAAATTCAATTGAAGCAGGCTGAGGCGGCACGAGAACTTGCTGAAGCACAATTACAGTTATTAAGAAACGGGGCCCGTAAAGAAGATATACAATCTGCTAAAGCAATGAAGGAACAAGCAAAAATAGGTCTTGATCAGGCTAAAAAAGATAAAGAGAGAATGGATCAGTTATATGCTGCCAAAACAATTTCTGAAAAACAGCACGAGGATGCCGTTAACAGATATAATACAATGCAGCAGCAATATAAATCTGCCAGGGAAAATTATGACAAGCTTTTGAAATTTGCCCGACCAGAGGAAATTAAACAGGCAATGGCCAGAGTTGAGCAGGCAATAGCGAATGAGAATCTTGTTAAGAAACATATTCGTGATAGCTATGTTGTTTCTCCAATTAGTGGATTTGTGGTAAAAAAATATTTTGAAGCAGGAGAAACAGTTGCCCCGATGTCATCCTTGCTAAAGTTATCGGATTTATCAAAAGTTAAATTATTGATCTATGTGTCCGAAAAAGAACTTGGCAAAGTAAAGTTAGGGCAGGAAGCGGATGTTACAACAGACTCATATGATGGGAAAAAGTATGAAGGCAAAGTTATTTATATTTCACCGGAAGCCGAGTTTACACCAAAAAATATTCAGACCAAAGACGAAAGAACAAAACTAGTATTTGCAGTAAAAATTGAAATACCAAACCCAAATTTCGAATTAAAACCCGGGATGCCTGCGGACGCAGTAGTCCATCTATAAAAAGAAGTATGAATGATATAACAATAAATATTGAAAACCTGTTTAAAAGTTACGATGATGTTAAGGCTGTAAACGGGATATCTATGCAGATCCGGAAAGGAGAAATGTTTGGCCTTGTCGGGCCGGATGGTGCCGGGAAAACCACTACAATCAGAATACTTTGTGGATTGCTAAAGCCGGATAACGGCGGAGCAGATTTGCTCGGGATGAATTTATCGAAGGAGAGGAATAAAATTCAGGATCAGGTTGGTTATTTATCTCAAAAATTCAGTCTGTATGGTGACCTTACAATAGACGAAAACATCGAATTTTTCGCTGATATCCATAACGTAAAAGATTTTGAAGAAAGACGGAATGAACTCCTTGAATTTACAAGATTAACTCCATTCAGGGACAGACTGGCGGATAATTTATCGGGTGGAATGAAACAGAAATTGGCTCTTGCCTGCAGTTTAATTCACCGGCCTAAAATTCTTTTCCTGGATGAACCTACCACTGGTGTTGACCCGGTTTCGAGAAGAGACTTCTGGAAAATTCTTTCGAGCTTAATGAAAGAAGGAATTACAATTTTAATGACAACTCCATACCTGGATGAAGCTGAAAGATGTAACAGGGTAGCACTGATGGATAAAGGTAAAATAATAGTGCTTGATAATCCCAAAGCAGTAAAAGATTCGATTAAAAAAGTGATTGCAGAAATTGTTTGTACAAATGTTCGAAAAGCATATCAACTGGTTAAAGGCGAGCTTAAAAAAGAAGTTCAGCTTTTTGGTGATAGAATAAATGTACTGCTTCAAAAAGATTCGAATGAATATGAAATGATTGAAAATTTTCTAAATAAAAACTCCATTGAGGTAATTAGTCACAGAATGATACCTCCTTCCTTGGAAAATGTATTTATTCACCTGGTAGAAGAACAAAGTAAATGACTAAAAGTATTGAAGTAAAAGAATTATCAAAAATATTCGGTGATTTTAAAGCCGTTGATAAAGTTTCTTTTTCTGTAGAGAAAGGAGAAGTTTTTGGTTTCCTTGGTGCCAATGGAGCTGGTAAATCAACTACAATTAGAATGCTATGCGGAATCCTGGAACCTAGTGACGGTGACGCACTAGTTAGCGGATTCAGCATAATGAATGAGCCTGATAAAGTAAAACAAAATATCGGGTATATGTCTCAAAGATTTTCTCTTTATAATGATCTGACCGTTGAAGAAAATATAAACTTTTTTGGCGGTGTTTATGGTTTATTTGGAAAAGAGTTAGCTGAAAGAAAAGAGTGGGTATTAAATATTTCCAACCTGAAAGGAGATGAAAAAATTCTTACAGGCTCTCTCCCCGGAGGAATTAAGCAAAGACTGGCTCTGGGAACTGCTGTAATTCATCGCCCTGCAATTGTTTTTCTGGATGAGCCAACAAGCGGAGTTGATCCGATATCAAGAAGAAGTTTCTGGGATTTAATTAACGAGCTTTCATCAGGTGGAACAACCGTGCTCGTAACAACTCATTATTTAGAAGAAGCTGAATTCTGTAATAACATAATTCTGATGAATGCAGGCAGATTAATTGCAGAAGGAAATCCAAAGGAATTGAAAACAAATTATTTGAAGAACCCAATTTATGAAATTGAGTGTGACAGGGTTGTTGATGCAATGGAATTGCTGGAAAAGCAGGATTTCGTTGATGATACATCCATATTTGGAAACCAGATACACGTAATAGTAGATGAAAAAACCAGCAACAAAGAAAGAATAGAAAGGACTCTAAATCAACATTCGATAAAAATTAGCAGGATTGATAAAATAATTCCTACGCTTGAAGATGTATTTATTCATTTGCTGGAAAAGGATAAAAAATAAATATGTTTAAGAGAACACTGGCCATAGCAAAAAAGGAAGTAAGACAACTTAAAAGAGATTCACGGATGTTATTTGTCCTTTTTGCTTTTCCCGTAATTTTGCTTGTAATTTTTGGATATGCAATCAATTTTGATGTCCATCATATAAAAATGGCTGTGTATGATCAGGATAAATCTGTAGATAGTAGAAATTTTATCGAAATGTTAACTAGCTCTGATTATTTCGATGTTGTTGGATATATAAAAGATGAAAGTCAGATTAAAAAAATACTGGATGTTCAGGATGCACAATGTGTCCTGGTTTTTCCAAAAGATATGTCGAAAGATTTTTATGCAGGCAGAGAAGCTAAAATTCAAATACTTGTAGATGGAGTAAACGGAAATACTGCAACAGTAGTTTCAAATTATATTACCGCTGCAGCATCTGCCTATTCCCATAAAATAACGCAGCAGGTTCTGGATATTAAAGGTATGAAATCCTACAATCCAATAGATCTTGAACCTGTTTTCTGGTTTAACCCTGCACTGCTTTCCACATTGTTTTTAATCCCCGGACTTATCGCGATGATATTAATTATTACCGCGGTAATTGCTATCTCTTTATCTATAGTAAGGGAAAAAGAAAGGGGAACAATTGAGCAAATTCATGTTTCGCCGTTATCAGCTATCGAACTATTAGTGGGTAAAACGATCCCTTATGTAATTATCGGTCTGTTCATTGCGGCAATGATACTGGTGGCCGGAAACATTTTGTTTGATGTTGCTGTTAGCGGAAGTTTTATACTTTTATTTCTTACAACTCTTCTTTTTCTTTTTGCATCATCAAATTTAGGAATTTTTGTATCCAGTATTGCTGATACACAGCAGGTTGCATTCCAGATTGCGACACTTGTTTCGCTTCTACCATCGGTTATTTTATCAGGATTTATTTTTCCAATAGATAGTATGCCTCTGCCAATTCAAATACTAACAAACATAACTCCGGCCAAATTTTACATAATTATTTTAAGAGATATTTTGCTAAAGGGAGTTGGATTGAGTGCATTTTGGCCGCAGGTAATTTACCTGTGTATTTTCGCATTTTTCTTTTTAGGCCTTGCCACATTAATTAACAAAAAATCTGAATCAGTATGAGAATAATATTAAATATTATCATTAAGGAATTTTTACAATTAAAACGTGATCCAAGATTGTTTGGAATAATTTTCGTTGCACCTGTTGTGCAGTTAATATTATTGGGCTACGCTGCCAACCTTGATGTAAATACTGTTCCAACTGCAGTATATAACCAGGACCACACAGTTACTAGCAGAAGGTTTGTTGAGAAATTTGAAAAATCCGGTTATTTCGCCATCGATTACCATGTTAATAATTATGAAGAATTAACCGATTTAATAAATAAAGGTAAAGTAGTCTTTGGACTGGTAATACCAAAAGATTTTGAAAAACACATAAACAGGAAAGAGTCTTCTCCTTTACAGGCTATTTTTGATGGCTCAGATGGAAACAGAACCTCAATAGCAGCGGGCTATGTTCAGGGAATTGTTTCGAGCTATTCTAAAAATCTTTTGCTCACTAATCTTGATAAGTCAGGTAGAAAAATAATGCCAACCGGATCTTTAGTAACGGAAACACGTGTCTGGTACAACCCTGATCTTAAAACAAGAAATTTTATGGTTCCGAGCATAATGGGATTATTACTTATGGTAATTACAATAATTCTTATGTCTATGGCAGTAGTGAAAGAACGTGAAATAGGAACCCTGGAACAATTGATTGTAACGCCTATAAAATCGTGGCAATTAATTATTGGAAAACTTGTTCCGTTTGTTATTGTTGGATTTGTGGATGTTTTACTGGTAACAGGAGTTATGGTTTTCTGGTTCGGAATTGGGGTTAGAGGAAGTTTTGTCTTTCTCTTATTTTCTTCTTTTATTTTTGTTTTATCAACGCTTGGGCTGGGACTATTCATTTCCACAATTACAAAAACGCAACAGCAGGCAATGATGATTGCACAATTTGCAGTGATGATGCCTATGATTTATCTCTCCGGTTTTGCTTTCCCGATTGAAAATATGCCGAAATTTATTCAGTATATTACTTACCTGATACCCCTTAGATATTTTATTACTATTGTCCGGGATATAGTTTTAAAAGGCACTACTTTTATGGAATTATTGCCGGAAACAGCAGCACTTCTTGGCATGGGAATTTTAATTCTGTTTGCCAGTGCTTTAAGATTCCGGAAAAGACTAGAATAATATATTCTTATGTTTATAGGGAATTCTTTTATATTTTTGTTTCTTAGCATTTCATAAAACCAAATGTATTTAAAGGATTAAAATGAAAAAGACTTCAAGTGAAACGAGAAAGTACCGCACAGATATGAACGACAAAATTCTAAATTCGGGATTTAGAGATTTTAATAAGTTCTTTGCTCTTGATAATAAAGCTTATATAGACGGCGCCCTAAACGCAAAAACAAAAGAGCTAATGGGACTTGTTGGTTCTATGGTTTTGCGATGTAACGATTGTATCTTTTATCACATTGACAGGGCTATTCAGGAAGGTGCGGGCAGGCAGGAATTGATGGAATCTTTTAATATTGCATTAATTATTGGCGGATCAATTGTAATTCCGCATCTGCGGTATGCGTTTGAAATTATGGATGAAATCTTAGAAGAACAAAATAATTAATACTTAAAACTAATACGGAATAAATTATGCAATATATAGGTATTGTCGGACTACTTGCACTTGCAGCCGGCTGGGTCCCTCAAACAATCCAAACAATAAAAGAGAAAGACTGTAATGTTAATCTTATGTTTTTAATACTTAACCTGATTGGTAGTTTATCTTTAACAACTTATGCAGTCTTTTTGCACGATCCTGTTTTTACAACCCTAAATTCAATGACTTCACTGGGAGCATTTATAAATTTATTTTATAAACTCAGGGCAATGAACAGGGTTAAAGCATGAATGAAATTGTAATTGCAACAACAAACCAGGGAAAGTTAAAAGAAATAAAAAAAATATTTGCAGATCTTGATCTGAAAATTTTATCACTTTCTGATTTTCCTAAAATTCCGGATATAGTTGAAGACGGCAGTACATTTGAAGAAAACGCAGGAATTAAAGCACGTACCGTTTTTGAAAAAACCAAAATTCCTGCAATTGCAGATGATTCGGGTTTGGTAGTCGATCAGCTCAATGGCGCACCGGGGATATATTCTGCAAGATATTCGGGTGAAGATGCAACATATGAATCGAATAACCTGAAATTACTTAAAGAACTTGAAAATTATCCTGAGCCACATTTTGCTAAATTTGTATGCGCGGCTGTTTTTCTTAATGGAAAAGAAAAAATTATTAGAAGGGGAGAGGTAAAAGGACAGATAATTAAAACTCAGCGTGGCACAAACGGGTTTGGTTATGACCCGGTATTTGTGCCTGAAGGATTTAACAAAACTTTGGCCGAAATATCAATTGAAGAAAAGAATAAATTCAGTCACCGGGCAATTGCTTTTGGTGTGATGAAAGAAGCGCTTAGAGGAAGAATTCAATGACAAGAGACTTATTTTTCTGCTATTACGACTTGTACAATTCCAAATGTTAGACTGTGTCTTTCAATTTTATTAAATCCCGAAATCTTTAACAATTCTTGTATATCAATTTTTTCGTCAAATTCCTCTACTGATTTTGGCAGATATTTATAAGCCTCTTTATCCCCTGAAATAATTCCACCAATAAAAGGCAGAATTTTCTTAAAATAGAATTTGTAAAGTCCTTTAAATACAGGATTGGAAGGCAAACGAAATTCTATAATGGTTGCTTTGCCTTTATTTTTCAGTACTCTGTAAAAAGAATTAAATCCTTCCTGGATATTGTAAAAATTTCTTACTCCGAAAGCCACTGTTATATTTGTAACTGCTTCATCCTTCAGGGGCATACTTTCTGCTACTAATTGTACATTCTTACCAACAATCCAATCACTTTTTTGATTAAATAGTTTTAGCATATTAAAGGAAAAATCTGCACCGATAATATTTGTAACTCCCAATTTTCTTGCGGCTATTGCAACATCGCCGGTTCCGCAGGCAACATCCAGCAGTATTGATTCAGGAGTCATTCCTGTTAGCCTTAGTGCTTTATTCCTCCAGTAATAATCTACACCAAAACTTAAAAGATGATTCAAAAAATCATAATCGCCGGCAATTGATTCAAAAATTCTTCTAACCTGTTTTTTCTTTTCAGCCATTTTTATCTTTTAGTTTAATGTCTTCGTACTTAAATTCAGGGTGGCCAACCTTTTTCTGCCACCAGTTAAAAATATATTTCCCGGACCAGACTGAAAAAATCATAAACACAAGTCCGCCGGCAAGATCAACTACGTAATGATACCACAAATAGACTGTTGAAAATATTAGAAGTGTACCAATTGGAATAAAGAAATATCTTGACCTGCTTTTTAGTTTTACCGAAAGGTACATTACAAGTAAAGTTATCATTGTATGCCCACTTGGGAAAACATCGCGTTGCACTATCGCTGCAGGATTTGGAGTGCCCGGTGGAATTGACTCACCAATATTCACAAAATTTCTCAGATAATGTGTCAGCCATATTCCAGGAAGCTGAACATTCAAAAGTGAGAAATCGTGTAATGTAAAACGCGGACCAACTCCCGGCAAAGCAAAATACCCTATGTATGACAAATAGAAGCCATAAATAATTGAAAAAATTGCATATTCAAAAACAATTCTTTCCTTATTCCTGAGCAGGAATAAACATAATAAAATCGGCAGAAGATAAAAGCTTCCGTAGATAATCTGAAGTATTTCAGTCAAAAGCGGAAAGGCAAATTTTTGTAAGACCTGAGTCGGGTTTGCACCAAATATCCAGTAATCGATTTTGATAAACAGCCAATCGAAGTCGTGCGGACGAAGCGGGTGAATCATAAAATAAAGTTCTTTAAAGGTAAGCAGTACAAGTGGTGCTATATACCAATAATGAAATATCTTTATGATAGTGCTGTTGTATCTGCTCTCAAGATAGGTGATGATCATCACCATTGATATTACGCCGCAATTAATAATTAAGAGCTGATCCCAGACGACAATCTTTTCCAAAAAGATGATATTAATGAAACTAAGCAGTATGAAAAACAAAATGATTACAAGATCAAATGCTTTGAATGTTTTTAAAAAGGACTTTAAGTCGTTCATCTGCTAGTTGAATTAATAAAAAAATCAGCCGAAGCTTAATTACTTAGTTTTTTGAGGGCAAATTCTGCAAGTGTAATAAAATCGCCGGGCTCAAGTTGTTCCGCACGCAATGAAAGGTCGATCCCGGAGTCAGCAAAATTTATTTCTTTAAATATACTATTACTTAATGAATTTTTTAAGGTTTTTCTTCTATTTCCAAAGCAGGCTTTTACCATGCGTATGAAAGTATTATTAACATTTTCCGTTGATTTAAGTTCCCTGAATTTTAGGTGGACAACAGCGGAATGTACCTTGGGCTTAGGATAGAAGACATTTGGTGACACTTTGAAGCAATAATTGACCTCTGTGAAGTATTGTAATATTACAGCAAGAATTCCGTAATCTTTCGTGCCTTTTTTGCCCTGCATTCTTTTAGCTACCTCATGCTGAACCATTAAAACCGCATCTTCTACTACATCTTTGTGTTCAATCAGGTGAAATATTATAGAAGAAGTGAGATTATACGGGATATTTCCCGAAACCCGTAGTTTTTTCCCGATTGTAGCGTATTTATGCAGATCAATATTGAGAAAATCATCTCTGATTAAATTTAATCCCTGGAATTTTTCTTTAAGATTATCAGCTACACGTTTGTCTATTTCCACAGCAGTAATTTGGGGAACTCTCTCAAGCAGTTTTTCTGTCAGTGCACCCTGGCCCGGTCCAATCTCCATTATATTGTCGCCAGCCTTAGGATTGATTTCATCCACAATTTTTGTAAGGATATTATTATCCTGGAGATAATTTTGTCCGAATCTTTTAAGTGGCCTGATTTTATCCATTTGTGTAAGTCTTATTTAGAGATATAATCTAATGACTAAAGTAATTAATAATTTATAGAAGTCATTATGACATTTTAAGAAAACTGGTCTTCAATTTTTTGCAATTCTTCAGATAGCCTCGACCATTCAGCAAGTTTATAATTTAGTTTTTCTTTTATACTCTTATATTCAAAAGTAATTTCTTTTGTCTTTACTGTGTCAGCATATATCTTTTCATCCGCAAGAGTTTTTTCGAGTTCTTTTTCCTTATTTTCCAGATAGGCAATTTCTTTTTCCAATTTATCAATATCTGAGATCAAACTTTTTGTTGCTTTATATTTTTTTTGCCTGTTTTCAGCTTCAAGCCTTTTTTGTTCTTTCCTTGAGGCACTTTCCGAATCAGCTTTTTTATTTGCGACTATTCTTTTTTCGCTTTCAGCCTGCTCTTTCCGTTTAACTAGATAGTAATCAATTCCATCATCGTAGATCTTTAGCTGACCCTTCCTGATATCAACTACTTTATTTGCAATCGGGTTTAAAAAATCGACATCGTGAGAGACAAGTATTAATGAACCCGGAAAATCAACAAGTGCCTGTTGCAAAATTTCTTTCGATGAAATATCAAGATGGTTCGTTGGTTCATCAAGTATAATAAAATTTGCTTTTGTAAGTAGAATTTTAGCGAGTGCGACCCTGCTTTTTTCTCCTCCTGAGAGCACTCCGACTTTCTTAAAAACGTCATCGCCGCTAAATAAGAATGACCCCAAAAGTGATCTTAGCTGGCCTATAGTTTTGTTCTCCGCAATTCCTTCCACTGATTCAATAATATCCAAATCCGGATTGAGATTATCAGCCACATCCTGTGCATAATAGGATATAATTGTATTGTGGCCTACTATACGTTCACCGGAATCAAAATCGATTGTCCCTGCAATTATTTTTGAAAGTGTGGTTTTACCAGCCCCATTTGGTCCAACAAAAGCAATTTTGTCGCCCCTCGCAACGGTAAAATCCAGTCCGTCAAATAATTTATTTTCTCCAAAAGATTTGTTAATGGATTTTAATTCCATGTTTATTTTACCGCTTTGGGGAGGGGACGGAAATTTTATATAAATATCATCTTTGCTGTCAGGAAGCTCAATTAGCTGAACTTTTTCAAGTTGTTTAACCCGGCTCTGTACTTGTTTGGCCTTTGTAGCTTTATACCGGAATCTCTCAATAAATTTTTCTGTTTCTTTTATCTTTTTTTGCTGAAGCTGATATTGGTTCTCAAGTTGTAAATCCCTTTCGTTTTTGAATTTTAGGTAGGCATCGTAATCACCGTTAAATGTGTTAAACTTTCCTAAAAAGATTTCCAGGGTTTTTTCAGTTACCTCATTGACAAAATGTTTATCGTGTGAAACTATTAGCAAAGCGCCCTTATAACCTTTTAAGAAACTTATAAGCCAATCAAGAGAATCAAAATCGAGGTGATTGGTGGGCTCATCCAGAAGTAGAATATCGTTCTGTGAAATTAGGATTTTTGCCAGGGCAATTCGCATTTGCCAGCCACCCGAGAAATGATTTGTTAATTTTTCAAAATCATCATCTTCAAATCCCAGTCCGTTTAAGATTTTTTCTATTCTTGCCTCGGCGCTGTATGAATCAAGTTCTTCCAGCCGGTGGTGAACTTCTCCTAACTGATGGATTAAATCTTCGTGTTTCTCAGGAGAGAGGTTTTTGTCTGAAAGTTTATCTGTAATTTCTCTTTCTTTATTTTGAAGGCTGACAATGTTCGTCAGCGCTGACTTTGCTTCTTCCAGAAGTGTTTTACCTGCATGCGTGACATTGTCCTGTGGAAGATAACCTACGGTTACATCTTTTTGTTTTAATATTTTTCCGGATTCCGGCTGTATTTCACCTTTAATGATTTTTAGTAATGAAGATTTACCGGTACCATTTGCACCGACAAGTGAAATTTTATCACCGGAGTTAATTTTGAAATTTACATCCTGGAAAAGATATTTTCCATTGAACTGGAGTGAAATTCTTGAAAGATCTATCATTTGAAGCTAAACCGGAGAATGCTAAAGTTATTCATGTAATACTGCTACTTTTCCTGTGATAACATTGTTACCTTCTTTATCATAAGCCACAATCAGGTATACACCGCTGCTTACAAGTTCACCTCTGTTGTTTCTTCCATCCCAGAAAGCAATATTTCCACCGGGTGATGACATCTCGCGGACGAGTTTCCCTGAAATTGTGAGAATTTTTATATCGGAATCTTTTACAAGGCCTTTTATAGTTAATTGATTTTTCCCGGAAGTCAACTTAAAAGGACTTGGGTAGACTGACAAACTTGTAAATTCAGATTGTGGTTTTTCTGCAGAAGTTTTAAATGCTGTTATTCCATCGTTTGTTCCTGCATAAACAATTCCACTATTTACATCAATTGCCAGGCTTACAATCTGATCTGACAACAAGGCGCTGTTTTTTGTATTATAAGCTGCCAAAAGAGAAGAGCCATCTGAATTCACCAGTAACAACCCGCCGTTACTTCCTATCCATTTCTGATTTAATCCATCAACTGCGATGCAGTTAACTGTTTGCTGGCTTAGTGTAAAAATATTGCTGATTTTCAGGCTATTTGTACCGGTAGCAACGGATCTTAAATTTGTAATAACATTTGCACCTGAGGTTGTTCCAACCCAAAGATCTCCGCGATTATCAATAACCAATGAGTTAATCAAATTGCTGTTTAATCCACTTGATGTAGAAATAAATCCGGAAATGTCGTCATTTGAATTATTGAGAGTGCCGTTTTCATTAAAGAAGTATAAACCGGCTCGCCTTGAATCCTGGCTGCAATACCATTTTGTACCGCTTTGATCTATAACCAGGTTAAAATGTTTTTCCAGGGTTAAATTTGCTTCAGCAGGGACTTTAATATGGTACCAGTTTTTATCTGCTGAAAAGACACTTAATGTATTTCCATCGCCCGGCCAGTAATTCATTACCCATAAATTATTTTTTGTATCAACTGCAAAGCCTGTAATTACCAGGAATTTAGCATCAGCCGGTATTCCAACTAATCCGGTTCCGCTAGTATCAAATGATGTTATCTGATTGTTCGACACTTTTATAAATCCTGCACCCCAACTACCAAAGTAAACCGAATTATCTGGTGCTGCATAAACACGATAAAAATCATTTGTTCTTAAGGATGTAATGCTGGATGAACTAAAATTTGTCCATTCAACACCATCAAATTTGTAAAACCCAACACCGCTTCCATCTTTTCCGCTTGCTGACCATAAATTGGCTTTTGAATCTACGACCATAGAAGGGAACTGGTTAGATGTCGGACCGTTTGGCTTGATATAATTTTCAGCAGCAGATTTTTTTGTTATAAAGATACCTTTCCGGCTGGCGGCTATAGCGCCCAGGCTTTGTGAATATCCTAATTTCAACAAATTTGTATTTGCCGACCCGTCTAACGTATAAGCCGTATTATTTTTATAAACGTCTATTTCATTATCCACAAGTATTAACAGCGAATCGCCTGTAGCAAGAATATCTTTAATATTCCTATTATTGAATTGAGGTAAAAATGAGCTCCAGGATGTTCCGTCAAACTGTGCCAGGCCTTTATCAGTTGCTGCGATTATTTTACCATCAAATGAAGTTACGCGTAGAGCATTATCAGAAGGCAGTCCGTTGGCTGAAGTATAAACATTCCAGGAATCTGGAGCAGATAAATTTACTGCACCGGCCTTTTGAATTCCTATCCCGAACTGTGTACATACATAAAAAAGATTGTTCTTATATGCGCTGTTAACTTTTATGTTAGAAGTCAGTGTTCCGAACCGGAAATAAGTATCGAAGAAAACTAAATTTTTAGAATCAACAAGTGATACGCCGAAGTCGTGAGAAATAATAATTGTATCTCCTGAAACTTCTTCATCATTTATCTGTTTGCTACTTCTGCCCGAATTAAAAATATCCAGTATTGGCTGGGTGGTTTTATTTGAAGGATCATAAACATTTACTGTACCGTCGGTGCTTCCGAACCATATATTCCCGGAATTATCAATTGCTACGGCGGAAAGTGAAATACTATTTAAACCGTCAACCTTATTAACTGTAGTAAAAGAACCGTTTGCAATATTATAGAAGAATCCTCCTCCCGTTGTTGCCGCCCAAATGCCATTTGTCCCAACTTTAATACCTGTAATGTTTTGCATATCGGTGTAATTTTTAGAATAGCTGATTTGCTGCGGAAATGTGTTAGCGTAACATAGAGCTATAAAGAGGAGAACTATAATTCTTCGCATTAAAAATCCTGCTTTTTACATAATAGAATCAAGGTTTTATTACTATCGCTAAATTATGAAAATTTCCTTTTAAAGGATATAAATTATTCTTGTACTTTTAAGATTTAGATGTGAAAATGCCGGGTTAAGTCAGGATAATTTTCTGAACAAATCGATCATCTCTAATGTAGTAATTGCAGATTCTCTGCCTTTATTTTCCCCTCTAGTGTCCGCTCTTTCTACTGCCTGTTCTATTGTGTCTGTAGTGAGAACTCCAAAAATAACGGGTAATTGATATTTAAGTGAGACGTTAAGAATTCCATTATTTGCCGCGCCTGCTACATATTCAAAATGAGGTGTGCCACCTCTTATAACAGCACCAAGGCAAATTATTGCATCATATTTTTTGAGTGAAGCAAGTTTATCTGCAGTAACAGGAAGTTCAAATGCACCGGGTATTTTATAAACATCAATGTTTTCCTGCGGGACATTATGTTCTTTTAAACCGGAAAGTGTGCCTTCTAATAATTTTTGTCCTATAAATTCATTGAAAAGGCTCATTACAATTGCGATTTTACAATCCTTTCCGTCGGCTTTTCCTCTGATAATTTCCATTCAAGTTATAACTTTTAAGCTGTTGATTTTATAAGTCTTTTTTTCATTGCTTCTAGAGATGAGTACGAGGTATAAAAACGGCCAAAATTACCATCGTCATTTCTTTGACCGCCGTGATAGTCTGAACCACCTGATTCTAGCAAATAATACTCGCTAACAATGCCTTTATAAAATTTAACTTTTTGTGCCGGATGAGAAGGGTGATAAACTTCTATACCATCAACACCTGATTCAATCAAATCTTTCAGCATATCTTCCTGCATAAATGCCGGATGCGCTATAAAGGATAAACCTCCGGCATCTGTAATAATTTTATAGGCACTTTCGGGGGAAAGATGAACTTTCTTTTCATATGCCGGGCATCCGTTACCGATATATTTATTAAAGGCCTCGTAATATGAAGAAACAAGTCCCTTTGCATGCATAGCTTTTGCTATATGTGGACGACCTATTGCGGAGTTTTTTGCTATATCCATTACATCATCAAATGTCAGGTGAAGTCCAAGGGCATCGAGCTTTTCTAATATCCTTTCAGCTCTTTTTACTCTTTCTTCTCTAAAAAATTGAAGATATCTTTTAAATTCAGCGTCCTTAATATTTATAAAATAGCCCAGTATGTGAACTTCTTTCCCGTTAAATTCAGAACTGATTTCAACCCCGGGAATAACTTCAACACCAACGGAATTTCCTGCTTCAATTGCTTCTTCAATTCCATTAGTGCTATCGTGGTCAGTAATACTGATTGCTTCCAGGCCTAATTCTTTAGCTTTAGTAACAATTTCAGAAGGGGAGTAGACACCGTCTGAATGATTTGTATGCATATGTAGATCTACTTTCCCGTCCATTTCAATTCTTTTTTAATGATAAAGTTCTTTGAATTTATCGAATTCCTTTACCCTGATGTTCTGGCCCTCAATTTCGATTAATCCTTTTTTGGCAAAGGAATGAAGCGTACGTCCAATAGTTTCTCTCGAGGTACCTGCCATATCAGCAAGCGCTTGATGATCAGGAGGATTTTCAATTTCTAAACATCCGTTCTTAATTTTACCAAGGTTATCAACCAGTTCAATTAATACTGAGGCAACTTTTCCTTCAGAAGATTTTAGAGAATTTGCCTTCATTTTCATGCTACAAGATCGAAGTTTTTTTGTCAGTTCGCTTAAAAGGGAAATCGAAATCCCGGGATTTTTCTTTAAGAGATTAAGGAATTCATCCCTGTTAATAATAAAAACTTCAGAATCTTCCTGAGCTGTTATGTTAACTGTTGGAGGGAGTCCGTCAAGAATGGAAGTTTCGCCCCAGTAATCTTCCTCTTCCACAATATCAAGAGTAACCTCATTTCCGCCCTCACTCATTTTGGTGAGTCTCAAGCTTCCTTTTAATACAATTATTAGTGCTGAATCGGATTGTTTCTCAAAGAGGATTACAGCATCTTTGTTGAATTTTTTCGTTTCCCCAAGTTTTTCAATATCAGAGAGGACATTAAAATCAAGGCCTGAGAAAATAGGTATCTTTGCTAAAAAGCCGCCATTTTCCGGCATATTTTACGCCTTTTCTAAAAATAAATAAAAAGTAATATACCTTTGAGCCCTCTGAAAGTCAAACAAGACAGAAATATCCGACCCCTATTGTAACTTCCACCAACATAAAAAAACATTGATCAAAATTACCTTAATATGCCTTAAACACTTCAAAAAACATTGCTTTTTTAGCCTTATGTATCTATTTTTAATGTCTTAAATTTTTAATCAAATTCTGGAGAAGAATGTATTATGGCTATGATGGCCAAGATGAGAAGTTTGGCACCTGCCTTTATTATTACTGTCGGTGTGCTGTTTGTTCTTTTTATGGTAATTTCAGATTCAAGCGTATTGGAAGCACTGGGGGGCAGGACAAATGATGTTGGTTCTGTAAACGGTGAAACAATTTCTTACCAGGAATTTTCAAAGATACTCGATCAGCAGAGAGAAAATCAAAAAGCCCAAACCGGGAAGGATGTTGACGAAGATAATATGACTCAATTCCGTAACCAGGTGTGGGATGCCGTTGTAACCCAAAAGTTGCTTCAACAACAAATCGAGAAATACGGTATTACCGTTTCTGATCAGGAAATAAAGGACATCATCTTAAGCGACAATCCTCCGGATTTTCTTAAAAAAAGTTTTATCGATTCAACAGGGCAGTTTAACGCTGCTCTTTACAAGCAGGCTCTTATGGATACGAGAAACAGCCAGGCTTTAATTCAGGCTGAAGAAGTTGTAAGGCAAAACTCTATGAATGAAAAGCTCCAGAGCATGCTTCTGGCATCAATTACTGTTAATGATGCTGAGATTAAAAGAAATTTTATAGATGAAAACACAGACATAAAAGCAAAGTATGCCGAAGCAACTTTTGCAATGTTTCCTGATTCAATGTTCACTGTTACTAATGAGGAAATGCAAAACTATTACAATGATAATCTTGATAAATTTAAAGTAGATGCCCAAAGAAAATTAAAATATGTGTTTTTTCCAACAACAGCCTCGGCTCTTGATTCACAAGGGGTGAAAAATAATCTTGAAAGTGTAGCTGATCATTTTAAACGTGATACAGCAAGTTTTAAATCTTATATAAACATCTATTCTTCCGAACCATATTCACAAGACACACTCGATCTTAATCAATTCCCCGCAGGTGCAAGGGATATGATTGCTAATTCTTCTCCGGGACAGTTGGTAGGTCCGGCACCGGGTTCCAAGGGCTACGTATTATATCGGGTGATTGCTAAACTACGATCTTCAAAGACTTTTTATAAAGCATCTCACATTTTGATTAATAAAGAAAGTGATGATGCAAAGAACAAAAAAGAAGCAAATAAAATCTATGATGAATTAAAACAGGGCGCCGATTTTGCAAAATTGGCAAAAGAAAAATCAGCTGATCCTTCCAGCGCTGTAAAAGGCGGAGATATTGGCTGGATTGGTAAAGGCGAAACAGTACCTGAATTTGAAAAGGCTGTTTTCAATGGGCCTATGGGAGTGGTGCAAAGACCGGTTAAATCCGGATTTGGTTACCACATTATAAAAGTTACAGGAAGAAACAATTATAAATATGTTGTTGAAAAAATTGTTACCCCTGTAAATGCATCAGCTACTACAAAAGACGACAGAAAAAATGCAGCAAGTGATTTTTCTTATCTTGCTCAGAAAAATGATTTTTCAAAAGAAGCTGAAATTGCTCATTTTACTATTAAGGAAACAACGCCTTTCAAAAAGGATGCATTCTTCATTCCGGGTATTGGCGTTAATAAAAGAATCATAGATTTTGCCTTTGATAATGACCTTAATACCATAAGTGATGTTTTCTCAGTGCAGAATGGTTATGTAGTTGTGATGGTATCAGACGTTATCAATCCAAAAGTTAAAACTTTTGATGAAGTAAAAGCACAGATCAGGCCTGATTTACTTAAAGAGAAGAAAGAACAAAAAGCCAAAGCACTGGCTGAAAATATCAAAGCCAGGGTAGGCAATGATATCGATAAAGTAAGTTCCCTATTTCCAAATGTTAAGTTTGATACTACAGGTTCATTTAAGCCCGGCGGAGTAGTGCCCGGAATTGGCAAGGATTACGCTTTTATAGAAACAAGTATGAACGAAGAACTCAATAAAGTCTCAGATCCGGTAAAAGGAATAAGCGGATATTATCTTATTGATGTAACTTATAGAACACCGTTTGATTCTACAAAGTTTTCAATCCAGAAAAACAGTATTCGCGATAAAATATTGCAACAAAAGAAAGGCACATTCTTTAACGAATGGCTGGCAAAACTTAAAAAAGATGCTGATATTGTTGATAACAGGTATATATTTTACGGACAATAAATAAAATACTAATTTTAATAAGAACCCCGTTCTGTGTAAGAGCGGGGTTTTTTATTTTAAAGCTCTTTTGTTAGAAACGCGGTCGTTTATCCTTTCATAGAATACCATTGGAGGGGCGCTGTTAAAGAGCTTTTTTATCTATCTATATTCTTCCATTGGATCATTATAAATGAAGAAATGTAATCGTATTCAATAATATTCTTGTACGATAGCGTACATTATTGATTTTTCATTAACCAGAGCTCTAATTTTTCAACTTGATCCAGGAGTGACCAGGTTTCTTTGCAAAGATATTTTATGCCTTCTTTTGTTACAAACGAATATACTTTTATTGCTATAATCTCTTCAAGTGGTAAAACCATTAATTATACTGCATTGGTTAAAGGGCTGATTTGCGTTTATAACATAACCTGTTGTTTACAGATAATTTGTATAAATACAATAATTCCATAAAATTTCGAATTAAAATTTACGTACCTCCAAGTAAAATTAGGTGTTTCTATTTTTAGAAATAAATAGTAAACTTAAACAGTTATTTATATCTGAGTTTAAATTATGAGAGAAAAGTTTACAGGTCTTGTAGTCCTTTTTATTATTCTACTGGTTTCGGGAACAAACGCACAATATAATAATAGAAACTTTAGTGTGAGCCTGAATGGCGTTTATACTACAACCGCACAGATATTTTTATACCCCAATTCTTCTGATGCTGTACTTAGAAATAACTCAACTGAAATTACGCATCTGTTCAATCCAAGCTTTGATATACGTTATCGGCTAACAGATGATTTAATAATTGGCCTCAGCACCGAGTATATGAAGAAAACTACGACAGATAGAATCACAGCATTTGCTAATAACAGTACAGTCTCAATTCCGGTAAATGATGGATTTGAATTAATACCTGTTGAATTAACAATTTACTATTTGCTTCCTTTTTCTACTGATAATTTTAAATTTCTAATGGGCGGCGGTGGCGCTTATTATTATGGAAGCCAGATCAGAAAAATAAGTGATGTGGGAGGAATTACAACAGGCAGGGATTTTGCCTACGGTATTCATGTTGTTGCCTCGATGGATTATCTCCCACTACCGTTTTTATCGGTCAAACTTGAAATGAAATTCAGAGATCCGCAATTTAATCTTACAAATACCTACACTAAAAACCCGTTTGACTACAACGGCCAGACCATAACTTTACCACAAAATAAATTTGATACCAGGATAAATGTTGATGGAATTTCATTTATTCTTGGAACGGTTTTTCACTTCCAGTTATAGCTTCCTGTATCTCCTTTTCTTCCTGATTTATTTGAAAATAAATTGATAACTTGTATGTGTTAAATAAACTATTAATTTTATCCCATCTATTATGAAAGCTCAAATCGTTTATCTGGCAGGGTTTATGGGCTCCGGCAAGAGTACAATTGGGCCAATTGTGGCAAATTCTCTGGGCTGGAATTTTGCTGACCTTGACAAGGTAATTGAAAAAAAAATAAATAAAAAGATAGGGGATATCTTTGCTGAAAAAGGAGAGACTGAATTCAGAAAACTGGAAAGGGAAATATTGAAGGAAATATCTTTGCCTGAAAATATGATAATTTCTCTGGGCGGGGGTACGATAGTTAATCAAAAAAATATTGATTTTATGAAGTCTAAAGGGAAAATTATTTTTCTTGAAGCTTCACCGGAATCTTTTTATAAAAGGCTCAGATTTAAAAATGACAGGCCTATATTAAAAAATGAGGATGATGAAACCTTGTCGCAGGAAGAACTAAAAAATAGAATTAGTAATTTGCTAAATTATCGGAGTAAATTTTATAACCAGGCAGATTTTAAAATTCAGACTGAAGGAATATCAATAGGTAAAACTGTAGATAAACTTGTGAAGATAATAACAAGAGATTTATAAAGTAGGGAGTTAGGTCTTTGAAAAAGTTATTAGTAAAAACAGATTCTTCCACATATCCTGTAATAATTGGTACCGAAATATTTAATAATCTGAATAAGGTTATCATTAAGGAGAATTTATACAAAAATGTTTTTGCTATAGTTGACGGAAATGTACTTGGATTATATAAAAGAAAAATAGAATTAGTTCTAAGAAATTATTCTGACAAAGTTAGTATTTATTCTCTTAAGCCCGGTGAGTCTTCAAAATCATACAAAATAATAAACGATATTTATTCCCATTTAATGAATGATAATTTCGGGCGGGATACTATTATTATAGCAATTGGCGGGGGTGTAACGGGCGATATTGCAGGATTTGTTGCCTCAACTTTTATGAGGGGTGTTCAACTGCTTCATATTCCTACAACACTGATTTCAGACGTTGACAGTGCAATCGGCGGGAAAACGGGATTTAACTTTAATGGTAGAAAGAACATAATTGGTACTTTTTATCAGCCACAAATGGTAATTACAGATACGGATTTTCTGAATACTTTGCCCAGAAGGGAACTTACTTCAGGACTTGGGGAAATTTTTAAATATTCATTTCTGATTGATGTTGATTTCTATAAAACTGTCTTAAAGATATTGCCTGAATTTAAAAACCTTAAAACGGCAAAAATTGAAAACTTGATATTTAAATCTGTAAATTTTAAATCTTCTGTAGTAGCCGCAGATGAAAAAGAAAGTGGAATCCGGGAAATCCTGAATTTTGGACATACATTTGCCCACGCTTTTGAAAGCGAACTTAATTTCAGGATAAAGCACGGTGAAGCGGTAATAATGGGCATTATTTCTGGCCTTTTTTTATCAAATCGTGTCGGATTATTTAATAAACAAAAGCTGGATAAATTTTTAGAAATGTTTGAATCAGTAAAATTACCAACAAAACTAAAAAAATGTAATACTGCGAATCTTTACAAGATAATGGCTCACGATAAAAAGAACAGGGCAGGCAAGATTAAGTTTGTACTTTTGCAGGATATCGGTAATATAGTAACCGATATTGAAATCGGTAAATCGGACGTTCAGCGAGCAATTACCTCAGCACAAAAATTTATCAGTTAAAAATATTTCAGTTAATGAAAAAAATCCTGTTATTAATTTATATCTTATCCAGCCTGATTTATTGCCAGCCGAAAAATGAAGTGCGTGCAGTTTGGGTTACAACTGCCTATAATCTTGACTGGCCCAAAACTTATGGTGAAGAGAATCAGAAAGCGGAAATTTTAAATCTCTTTGATGCCTTAAAGGATGCTAATTTTAATACAGTGTTTTTCCAGGTTCGGGCAAGAGGGGATTTAATATACCCATCCAAAATAGAACCATGGTCAAAATCAATTCTGAGTAAATTAAAAGGTAAACCAGACTACGATCCTCTAAAATTTATTATTGCGGAAGCACATAAACGGGGACTTGAAATTCATGCCTGGTGGAATGTCTTTAAAGTTTATGGAAAAGGGGAGCCTGATAAATCAGATTCAGAGCACGTAATAAATAAACATCCTGAATTCTGTAAAAGATATGGTGAACAATGGTGGATTGATCCGGGGATACCTTCTGCAAGAAAATATTTGCTTTCTGTAGCTGCCGAGATGCTGCATAATTATGATTTAGACGGTGTTCATCTGGATTATATCAGATATCCGAATCCTGATTTTAATGATGGCTCTACTTACAGAAAATATGGTAATGGAGTTAATAAGGATGATTGGCGAAGAAACAATGTTACCGATTTTGTAGAAGCATTGTACGGTTCCATCCAGAGTATTAACCCAGTAATAAAATTGGGCTGTGCTCCGCTTGGCATTTATAAAAATACTGAAAATGGATATTCAGGCTGGGAAGCTTTTGCTGATACATACCAGGATCCGGTAAGATGGATCAGAGATAAAAAACTTGATTACGTTTCTCCACAGACATATTGGAAGATCAATTCAATACCAAATTTTAGCAGGTCTTTAAGAAGCTGGGAAAATATTATTAGTGAAAGACAAATTTTCCCCGGCGTAGCGGCTTTCAAAACTGAAAAAGATATAAACTGGCCATTGGAGGAATTATCTGCGCAAATCGATTCAAGCCGGGCAATCGGGGTAGAAGGACAGGCTTTTTTTCGTGCAGAAAATCTTTTAGAAAATAATAAAAACATCCTTATTTTTTTAAAAAGTGGTGTTTATAAATACCCTGCAAAAATTCCACCTATGTCGTGGAAGGATCAAATAAAACCACTTCCGCCAACAGGGCTCACCTCATATAGTGATTCTAAATCTAAATATACACTTTTCTGGAGAGCGCCCACAAATTCAATTGATGGCGATACTGCTTCTTACTATAACATTTACATTAGTAAAACTATTCCATTGGATTTAGATAATCCCCTGAATTTTTATCATTTACGTTTGCCAGCGGACTCAAATACTTTTGATATAAATTTGAACTCTTACGCAGATGGGAAATATTTCATTTGCATTACATCTCTGGACAGGGAAAATAACGAAAGCATACCTTCCAGTGTTATTACAATAATGTTACAGAAATCTGTGGATGTTGTAAAAAAATAATGAATAATAAATTTTGAGGGAGGATAAACTGTCGGATTTAGAGGGCTTAAAATCCGACAGTTTGAAGTGTGCCAAATGAGGGATGTTTTGCTTAAAACTATTTTCTGTAAAAGGAGAATCAATTGTTGTGCCGTTACATTTATTGAGATTTTATCAAAATATCAAACAATAAGAAATGATTTGCCTTACTTAGTCGGTAATAATTACCTGATCAAAAAAATTACTACCTGTAAAATATGCAAAATTTTTAGTATCTGATTTATTAGAAAGGTAAACTGCCGGATTCTAAACTCTCAAAATCCGACAGTCTAATTTGTGTGCTAAATTGTGTGGGGAAGTTTTGCTTAAAACTATTTTCTAAATAGTAAAACGCAACATTGATGCCAGCTCAAAAATTGTGTTTTGGCTTAATTTTCAGCAAAAATGGTAATCTCACTAAAATACACCGGTAATAATTTTGTTTATTCTGATACAGTGAGGCTTGAAATTATGATGTTTTATTAAGCAGAATCTTGAATATTGTGCCTTCCCCCGGAATTGAACTTTTAACGAAAATTTTCCCCCCATGGTAACTTTCGATAATTCTCTTTGAAAGGCTCAGGCCAAGTCCCCAGCCCCTTCTTTTTGTTGAATAACCGGGCCTGAAGACATCTTTTCTTCTTTTTAGGTCGATACCCTTGCCATTATCAGAAACTTCAATTTCCACGTGACTTCGTGATTCAGCAACGTTAATTGAAATTCTGCCTTTTCTTGAATGATCAATTGCATCCAGCGCATTTCTTACAAGGTTTTCTATTACCCAGTCAAATAATTCAGAATTTAGTTCAGCATAAACTTCACGATTTCCGGAAATTTTAAGTTCAACATTTTTCCCTGATTGTGGTAATCTTCTTTCAAAATATTCTACGATGGTGGCAATTTCCTCATAAACAATTTTCTTTTTGATTTCCGGCTTAGCACCAATCTTTGAAAATCTATAGGTAATCTTATTCAGCTTTTCAACATCGCTGTCAATTTCATCAGCTATATCCAGAACTTTATCGGGATCGCTGTAATTTAATTTCAGCATTTCTAGCCAGCCCATCAGGCTGGAGATTGGTGTACCAAACTGGTGTGCCGTTTCCTTTGCCATTCCTACCCATATACTGCGCTGCTCTGTACTCTTAATATTGCTGAAACTGATGTAACCCAGGATAATAAAAAGTGCCGCAATTATTATTTGCAGGTAGGGATAAAATTTCAACTGGTTAATAAGAGAGGAATCTCCGAAATGAATTTTAGTAAGAACCAGTGTGTCTGCATAAGTTACGATAATGGGCTGGTGTATCTTATCCATTTCATTAACTTTTTCATTTAAAAACGTTCTTAATTCTTCTTTTGAAAGGGTAGTATCGTACTTAATATTCCTGATATCTTCGCGCCCAAACGTGATTTGATTATTTGCATCAGTTAATATTAATGGAAAGTCGATAGGCTTAATAATATTATCGAAAAGAAAAGTAATATCGGAATCCTGGGTAAGAGTGTTAGCAAGATACTCAATACCTTTTGCATAAAGTTGTACAATTACTCTTTCTTTGTTCTGAAGTTTGGTGACGAGATTTTGGGTATAGTAAAGTGTTCCGCCCGCTATAACCAGAGCTAGAATTAGAAGGAAAATCTTTAGTCTTAATGAAGTTGAACCTGTAGACATTGTTTATGGAATATCCCTGATAATTAATATTCTTAAACTGAACAATCTAAAGTTGCTGGAGACCTAATCAGGAGGTAACATAGAATGTTTGTTTTCGTTTTGGCCCTACTGAAATTATTTCAACTTTGATATTCGCTTCCTTAGCAATGAAATCAAGATAATCCCTGGTTTGTTGAGGCAGATCTTTGTAAGCCAAACAATTTGAAATATCTGTTTTCCACCCCGGTAATGTTTTATAAACCGGCTCTACTGCTGAAAGTCTGTCCACATCAGTTGGAAATGATTTAAGGATTTTTCCGTTAAGTTTATATCCAACACAAACTTTAATCTCATCAAAATCGCTCAACACATCAAGCTTGGTTATTGCCACGGAGTCAATTCCGTTTATCATTTGTGAATATTTTATAAGTGCTGCGTCAAACCATCCACATCTTCTTGGCCTTCCTGTTGTTGCGCCAAATTCAGCACCTACTTTTCTCAGTTTTTCTCCATCATTATCTGATAACTCACTTGGGAAGGGGCCGTTTCCTACTCTTGTGGTATATGCTTTTACGATTCCTACTACATTATCAATTTTTGTAGGTGGAATACCAGTGCCGGTACAAGCTCCTCCCGATGTTGGGCTGGAGGATGTAACGTATGGATAAGTTCCATGGTCAACATCGAGCAGTGCACCCTGCGCGCCTTCGAGTAATATTGATTTACCTTTTGAAATTGCTTCATTTAAGAAGGCCGGAACGTCTTTAATGTACTTATCTATTGCTTTATCAAATTCCAGGTATTGCTCAATAATTTTTTCTACCTCCAGGCCCTTGCTATCGTAAACTTTTTCCAGAAGTCTGTTCTTTTCCTCAAGGTTTTCTCTGATCTTTTGTTCTAGCACTTTTTTGTTCAGTAGATCAACGATCTTAATTCCTTTTCTTGCGTATTTGTCAATATAACAAGGACCAATACCTCTGCCTGTAGTTCCAATTTTTTTGCTCCCTTTTTCATTTATTGAATCAAGCAGTTTATGGTAAGGCATTATCAGGTGGGCATTATGGCTAATGAATAATCTTCCATCAACTTTAATCCCGTTTTTCTCGAGAAGGCTTATTTCTTCCAGAAGTGCCGTAGGATCAATTACAACACCGTTGCCTATAACGCAAATTACATCTTTACGAAGAATGCCTGATGGAATTAAATGAAGGATATATTGTTTCTCACCAATGGCTACTGTGTGCCCTGCATTTGCGCCCCCCTGGTATCTTGTAACAATATCAAAATTTTCGCTGAGGATGTCGACAATTTTTCCTTTGCCCTCATCTCCCCACTGACTGCCGACCAGAACTGTTACGCTCATTTATATTTCCCGAATTGTCTTGTTAAACAAAATAAAAACTCCGAATTACAGGAATCCGGAGTTTTTGTATTAATCAAAACTCTAATAAAAAATTATTTGGTAAAAGTTTTTAATGCTTCGTCAACTGAATCAAATGATTCAAAAATTGTTATCAATTTTGTAATTATTAATAAACTTTGAATTTTTTCAGTAGTACCGGCAAGTTTTAAACTTCCGCCGGCTTTTTTCATTGTTGTAAGTCCACTTATTAACATACCTAAACCGGAGCTGTTCATAAATTTGACAGCAGATAAATCAAGAACAATATTTTTCTTATCTTCGTCAATGTATTTGTGAAGCATATCATTAAATTCCTTTGTTTCTTCACCACCCATCACATTTCCCTTTAATTCCATTATGACAGCTTCGTATTTTTCGGTAGTTTTTACTTTCATGAATATCTCCTGATTTTTGTTTGTTAATTTAATCGAATGCACATATTCATGCAACTAAAAGAACCTAAATAATTGCTGAAAAAATGATCTTTTTGAGTATATGGAGATATTGGTTATTTTAACGGAACAATAAAATGAACCCTGCGTCTAAAGAGGCAAATATCAGAAAAAATAAAACAATATTGGAGTATTCGGAAGTTACTGGTACCGATGATGATTTTTCACTTATAAAACGGTTTAATGAAGGTGATGAATCTATTTTTCCCGGACTTGTGCGAAAACACAAGGAGAAGGTGAGGAATATCATTTACCTGACTTTGGGTAATATTAATTCTGTAGATGATCTGGCGCAGGAAGTTTTTATAGCAGTTTACAAGAATTTATCACATTTCAGATTTGAGTGCAGGTTTACTACCTGGCTTTACAGGATTACAGTGAATAAGTGCAAAGATCACCGTAGAAAAATGAAAATCCGGAATGTTTTTATTCCTCTTAAAGAAACTGAAGAGGATTTAAGATATTCACCGGATGTGGATAGCGGAGAAGTTCAGGAAATTGTTAAAAAAGCTATTTCTAAATTGCCGGAAAAATTAAGAACTCCGCTATTATTAAAAGATATTGAAGGATTCAGTTATCAGGAAATTGCAGAATTAGTAGAATGTGAAATCGGGACGGTAAAATCCAGAATATTCAGAGCGCGCGAAAGTTTAAGAGAATTGCTGAAGCCTTTTGAAAAGGAGCTGATGGTATGAAAAAGTTAACGCAAAAAGAATTGGAATTAATTTCAGCATATATTGATGGTGAATTATCAGA
>Ga0209919_1000139_pt1 | contig 37341 bp, 40 predicted proteins | sample SalPon2A_C_D2_MG_FD_185721 | JGI IMG/M metagenome (GOLD analysis project Ga0209919, IMG submission 185721) | Soil microbial communities from South San Francisco under conditions of wetland restoration - Salt Pond MetaG R2A_C_D2_MG (SPAdes)... | ecosystem: Environmental > Terrestrial > Soil >... | reverse complement strand
CCGGACAGCCGCGAAGTGACCTGTATCGTCGGCGTCGGGCCGGGACTGGGCGCGGCCCTGGCGAAGCGGTTTGCGAAAGAGGGACACGCCGTTGCGCTCCTGTCCCGCTCTGCCCGCCACCGCGATCCCGTCGCCAAAGAGATCACGGAACACGGGGGCATGGCCCTCGGCTACGATTGCGACGCCGGCAAGCCGGAGTCGGTCAGTGCCGCCTTCGCCCGCATCCGCAAAACCCTGGGCGCGCCGCGGGTACTGGTCTACAACGCCGGCTCGTATGCCCCCGGCGGCCTGCTGGATATCGATCCCGAACAATTTGAAAAGGCGTGGTGCGCGAATTGCTATGGCGGTTTTCTAAGCGCGCGCGAAGTCCTGCCCGCGATGCTGGAATCGGGCGCCGGCACGCTGCTTTTCACCGGAGCCACGGCGGCATTGCGCGGCGGCGCGGGCTTTGCGGGCCTGGCCGTGGGCAAGTTCGGGCTGCGTGCACTGGCGCAGAGCCTCGCCCGGGAATTCGGTCCACGCGGGATCCACGTCGTCCACGCCGTCATCGACGGCCAGATCGCGACCCCGTCGGCGCGCGAGCGCCAGCCCGACCGGTCGCCGGAAACGTTCCTCGACCCGGACGCGATCGCCGAAACCTACTGGCAACTTCACTGCCAGCACCCGACGGCCTGGACGCTCGAACTCGACCTGCGCCCCCATGTCGAATCCTTCTGAGCGCCATTCGCCGCTGATTACCGCGGTGCGCGTGCTGCTTGTGCTCGTACCGATCCTGGCCCTGCTGGTCGGTCCTTTCTTCCTCAACCGCACGCGCCCATTCATCCTCGGGCTGCCGTTCCTGATGTTCTGGGTCAGTGCCTGGGCGGTCATCGCCGCAGGCGCCATGGGCGGCCTCTACTGGCTCGACCCGCGCCGGCAGTCGGACGCCGAGGATCCGCACTGATGGCTCTCGCCCTGGTCGTCCTGACCTTTGCCCTGGCCATGGGGCTGGGCCTTGCCGCGCGCCGCGGTCGGCAAATGGACATGGAACAGTGGACGATCGGGCGCCGCGGCTTCGGCGCGCTCCTGGTTTTCCTGCTGATGGCCGGGGAGATCTACACCACCTTCACCTTCCTCGGCGCCAGCGGCTATGCCTACGGCCGCGGCGCACCGGCCTTTTACATCATTGCCTACGGCGTCGTTGCCTATGCGCTCGGCTACTGGTTCCTGCCCCGGGTCTGGCGCTACGCCCGTGACCACGGGCTGATTACACAAGCCGATTTCTTCGCCCACCGCTTCGACTCGCGCGGACTGGGCATCGCCGTCGGCCTCATCGGCGTGGTCGCCATGCTGCCTTACCTCGCCCTGCAGCTCGAAGGCCTGGGGTTGATCGTGCAAATTACCACGCAGGGCGCGGTGGGCGCGCACACGGCAATCGTCATCGGCACGGTGGGGTTGGTGGTTTATGTCGTGGTGTCCGGCATTCACGCCTCGGCCTGGACGGCCGTGGCCAAGGATGTCCTCGTGCTCGGCCTGGCCGTATTCCTGGGGTTGTACCTGCCTTTTCATGCCTATGGCGGCATCGGCGACATGTTCAGGAAACTGGCCGTCGAATACCCCCGGCTACTCAGTCTGCACGATCCTCAAGGCCCCCTCTGGTTCTCCACCACCGTGCTGGTCTCCGCGCTGGGTTTCTGGATGTGGCCGCACGCCTTTGCCTATACCTTCTCGGCTCGGCACGAGCATATTTTTCGCCGCAACGCTGTTCTCCTGCCGCTCTACCAGTTGCTGCTGCTGTTCGTCTTCTTCGTCGGCTTCGCCGCGCTGGGAATCGTGCCTCACCTGTCTGATCCGAACCTGGCGCTCCTTGCCGCCAGCGCCGCGACCCTCCCGAGCTGGGTCCTCGGCCTGGTCGGCGGCGCCGGACTGCTGGCCGCGCTCGTACCCGGCTCGCTGCTGTTGATCGTGACCGCCGCCCTGCTCGCTCGCAATGGCCTGGCGCTGCTGCCCGCATTCGCCGACGAGAAACGGACTCACCTCGCAGCCCGCATCCTGGTCCTGCCTATCGCGATCGGCGCCGCCTTCTTCGCGATCTTCGGCAATACCGGCATCGTTGGCTTACTGCTGCTCGGCTACAGCTACATCAGCCAGCTCTTCCCCGCGCTGGCCTTTTCGTTCCTGTCGCGCCACCGGGTCAGTTCGGCGGCCGCCTTCTCGGGACTGGCGGCCGGCGCGATCGTCGTCTCGCTTCTGTCAGTGACCCACGAGCACGTGGTCACGCTCCTGCCCTTTCTGCCGCGTGAGCTGACGGGACTCAATGACGGCATCGCCGCCCTGATCGTGAACATCATCGTGCTGTTGGCAGTACATGTCTTTACAGCACGCTCTCCCTCGCCCTTGACACAAACGGATCCTTGAGGCGCTCCGTATACTGTTTGCATCAGTGTCGACCACCCGCGCCATGACATCCTCCGACCGCCAGACCACAGCCGCCGTTACGCCACGCGAAGCCGGGTTCCGCCCGTGTGCGGAATGGGGGACGCATGCACGCACCTGGATCGCCTGGCCCGCGCACCCCGAAACCTTCATCGGTTCCGTGGCCGAGGCACAGCAGGCGTTCGCCCGCGTTGCCAATACGCTGGCGGAGTTCGAACCCGTGGCGATGGTACTCAGCCCCGATCAGGAAAAACCAGCACGGCGGCTGCTGTCGAGCGAGATCGAACTGCTGCCGTGGGGCATCAACGACGCCTGGATGCGCGATATCGCCCCCAGTTTCCTGGTCAACGCGGAGGGCGAAGTCGCCGGCACCAACTGGGTATTCAACGACTACGGCAACAAGGATGGGCGCAATCTCGAGGGCTACGGCGAGGATGCGGCAACCGCCTCGCGCATCCTTCGTCATCGCGGGATGCGCCGGTTCGCGAGCGACCTGGTGTGCGAGGGCGGCACCCTGGTGTGCGACGGCGACGGCACGCTCATCACCAACGCCAGCGTGGTGCTCAACCCCAACCGTAACCCGGGGCTGGCACGTGAAGAGGCGGATGCCATATTGCGAAACCACCTGAGCGTCGATACGGTGATCTGGCTCGAAGACGGGCTGACCGACGACGACACGGACGGTCATACCGACAACCTGGTCGCCTTTGGCGGGCCCGGCCGCGTGTTGCTTCTCAGCGAAGACGATCCGAGCGATTCCAACTTCGCTGCGCTCAATACTGCGCGGCAGGTGCTCGAAAAAGCGAGCGATGCCAGGGGGCGCGGGTTCGACATCATTCCGGTGCCCCAACCCCGTGCCCGCTACAAGGGCGAGCTGCGCTATGCCCTCTCCTACGTGAATTTCTGCCTGGCCAACGGCGCGGTCCTGATTCCCGCCTTCGACGATCCCGGGCGCGATGCCTCGGCGCGCGATATCATCGCCGAACAATTTCCCGGCAGAAAAGCCGTTTCCCTGCCCTCCCTCGCCATCATCGCAGGTGGCGGCAGCCTGCACTGCATTACCCACGAGGAACCCGCCGCATGCGCCGAATGAAAATAGCCGTCATCCAGATGCAGATGCATCCCGATCACGAACGCAACGTCGAGCAGGCAGAGTCCCGCGTACGCGAAGCCGCGGGCCAGGGCGCCAACCTGGTTCTGTTGCCCGAGCTGTTCGCGCAGCCGTACTTCTGCAAGGACCAGGACGCGCGCTTCTTTGACTGGGCGCTGCCGGCCTCGGCCCATCCGGTGATCGAACGCTTCAGGAAAATCGCCGCGGAACTCAAGCTTGTGTTGCCGGTTTCCTTTTTCGAACGCAGCGGTCCGGCCCATTTCAACAGCCTCGCCATGATCGACGCCGACGGCAGCGTGCACGGCATTTACCGCAAGGCGCATATTCCCGACGGCCCCGGCTACCAGGAAAAATTCTATTTCACACCCGGCGACACGGCATTCGAGCCATGCGAAACGGCCGTCGGCAAGGTCGGCGCGCTGATCTGCTGGGACCAATGGTTCCCGGAACCGGCAAGGCTACTCGCCCTGCGCGGGGCGGAAATGATCCTCTACCCCACGGCGATCGGCAGCGAGCCGCCGTCGCCCGAGCTCGATTCCTCGGCACATTGGCGGCGCGTCATGCAGGGTCATGCCGGCGCCAACGTCATGCCGGTCGCCGCCGCCAACCGGGTCGGCACCGAGGAAGGCCGCGACTCCACCGTGACCTTCTACGGCAGTTCCTTCATCGCCGATGCCACCGGCGCTCTCGTAGCGGAGGCGGGGCGGGACGAGGAAACCGTGCTTTACGCCGAATTCGATCTCGACGAGACGGCCGCCCTGCGCAGGGACTGGGGCGTTTTCCGCGACCGCCGGCCAGAACTTTACCGAGGCATCGCCAGCTTCGACGGCCGGGATCCCGACCCGGCAGGCTGAGGCCCTGCAGACCAATAGTGACGAACGCGGGTTTTTGCGCTAGGCTCCAGATACGGCTCCAGGCACCGGAGGGTATGTCATGGCCAACGTTGCACAATTGCTGGAAGGCAAAGGGAAAGCGGTACACACAATCGCACCGGACGATTCGGTATTCAGCGCACTCGAACAAATGGCCGAACACAACATTGGTGCCCTGCCGGTAGTGGACAAGAACAAACTTGTCGGGTTGGTCTCGGAGCGTGATTACGCCCGCAAGGTCATTCTGCATGGTCACACGTCACGCGACCTCAAGGTGCGCGACATCATGAGCCTGCAGGTTATCTGCGCATCGCCCGACGACGACGTCGAACACTGCATGGCCATCATGACCGAAAAGCGCGTGCGTCACCTGCCCGTGATCAAGAAGGGCGAGCTGGTCGGGCTGGTGTCGATCGGCGACCTGGTGAAATCGATTATCAGCGAACAGCAATTCGTGATCGAGCAGATGACCAACTACATCGCCGGCTGAATCAGGACACCAGGCATACGAACTGCGGCGCTCAGGAAAATGCCCGCAGTCGTGCACGCAACGCCTCAATTTCATCGAGCAAATCCAGCGCCAGGGCGATGCCTGCGGGACCGAGCTCCAGATCACGGCGCAGACGGGCGGCGGTTCTCACCCGCTTGAGCACCACGGCGGAAAACTCCCACTGCCTCCGGGTCGGATCGAGCGGCTCCAGCGCGCCGTATTCGACCAGCTCCACCACCCAGTCGGTTTCCACCGTACACAAGCCGGCCAACGACTCCAGAGTCAGGGTTTCCCGCTCTCCGAGCACGATACCGCTCACCGACTCGCTTTGCCTCTCGCTCATATTTACACTCCCAACCCGGCACGCGGATTGAAGTCGAAATCATCCGCCATCTTTCGATAGAAAGTCTTCTCTTCATCGTTTTTCGCCGGAGGCGTTACCACTTCCAGGCGGGCGTACAAATCGCCCGGATGCTTGCCGGGCAACCCGCGTCCCTTGAGCCGCAAGCGTTGTCCGCTGGAAGAACCGGGCGGCACCTTCAACTCGACGGCGCCGGTCGGGGTCGGCACCCTGACCGTGGCGCCGAGCGCCACCTCCCACGGGGCAACGGGAAGCTTGAGGCTGAGGTCCCTGCCTTCCACGTTGTAGAGCCGATGCGGATGGAAACTCACTTCCAGCAACAGGTCGCCCGGTTCCCCCCCGCCGATACCGGTGCTCCCCTGGCCCGCCAGGCGAATATGCTGGCCGGGGCGCACACCTTTCGGAATGCGCACATTGAGCGTACGGTTGCGGGGATGCAGGCGCCCATGCGCATCCGGTTCATGCACTCGCAGACTGAGACTACGTGTAGTCCCGTGAAAGGCATCCTCGAGGTCGATGGCTATCCGCGCGTGCTCGTCCTGGCCGCGCATCCTGACATTGCGGGCCCGCCCCCCCGCCTGGCCATGCATGCCCCGAAACAGTTCTTCGAAGAAATCGCTGTAATCCGCGCCGCCTCCCGGTCCGCTGGTATGGAACTCGAATCCCTGGTTTTCCCAGTTCGGCGGCGGCCGGAAATCCTGCCCCTGTTTCCAATTTTCGCCCAGTTCGTCGTAGGCCTTGCGCTTTTCCTTGTCCCCCAGCACGGCATAGGCTTCCGCCACGTCCTTGAATTTTTCCTCGGCGTCCTTTTCCTTGCTCACATCGGGATGGTACTTGCGGGCCAGCTTACGGTAGGTGCGCTTGATTTCATCTGCCGAGGCATCGCGCCCGACGCCCATCACCTTGTAATAGTCTTTATATTCCATACGTCCTACTGTACGAAATCCGGGCCGGCAACGGCATGATTGAAATCACGATTTCTAACATAGCAGATTTGGCGAGGGCACCAGGCATTGAACCATTGGCCCCTGCCATTGTCTTAAGAAACGAGGACAATACGTTACAAAAGGAGTATTTCATGCGTAAACCCATAGTCTCCGCACTTGCCGTCGTTGCCATCGCCGCCGCCGGCCTGACATTTTCAGCCTGCCACAAGAAGCAACCAGGCCCCGGCCAGCAGATGGAACAGGGCGCCCAGCAAATGGGGCAAGGCGTGGAGCACGCCGCTTCCAATGCCGGACAGGCCGTTTCCGATTCCGCTATAACCACCAAGGTCAAATCCAAACTGGCTGCCAACCAGGGGCTGTCGAGTTTCGACATTCATGTCGAGACCACCAACGGCATAGTCACCCTCACCGGCACGGTGGACCAGGCCTCGGCGCGTGACCTGGCCGGCCAGGTCGCACGCGGCACCGACGGCGTGAAGGGCGTCAACAACAATATCAAGGTCGGCCAGGGTGGCTGAACTCATCCGGGATTTTCCCGGCATCACTCGCCGCGGGTAGATTCCATACCCCGTGCGTTCAGACAAGCCCGGCGAACGCCGGGCTTGTCTTATGCCGTGGGATCGAGAAGCACGGGGGGAAGCCCGCGTAAGGTCTCTGCCAGTTCGCCCAGCAACTCGCCCATGGGAGAACTGGTTCGCCAAAGCATTGCAATTTTCCTGCGCGGCATTGGTTTTCGGAACGGCACCAGCCGTACGCCTTCGGCTCGCGCCACGGGCGGCTGTGTCGCCAGTACGGGCAATAACGTCACGCCCACGCCGGCCGCCACCATGTGACGGAGCGTTTCCAGGCTGGTCGCCCGGAAGCCGCTGCGCTCACTGGCGCCGGCCAGGTGGCACACCTCCAGTGCCTGGTCCCGCAAACAGTGTCCCTCCTCCAGCAACAACAATCTCTCCCCCGCCAGGTCCTTGAAGGCGATGGAGCGCCGCCCCGCCAGCGGGTGCGATTCATGCAGCGCCAGCACGAAAGGTTCCTCGAACAGATATTCCGTATGCAGCCCCTCGTCCGGCACGGGCAAGGCGACCAGCACGGCATCCAGCCGGCCCTCGCGCAACCGGGTCAGCACCTCTTCGGTTTTTTCCTCGACCAGCAAGAGCTCCAGTTGCGGGAATCGACGGTGCACCTCGGGCAGCACGTGCGGCAGGAAATAGGGCGCCAGCGTGGGGAAAATGCCCAGCCGCAACGTACAGGCACCCGGATTGTCGGCTCGGCGGGCTATGCCGCGTATCCGCTCGGCACGTTCCAGTATTTCCCTCGCCTGTGCCAGGACGGCCTTGCCCGCCTCGGTGAACAGTACCTCGCGAGGCGCCCGCTCGATGAGCACGGTATCGAGTTCTTTCTCCAGCTTCTTGAGCTGGGTCGACAGTGTGGGCTGGCTGACGAAACATGCCTCGGCCGCACGGCCGAAATGACGGTATTCGTCGAGGGCCACCAGGTACCGCAAGTCGCGCAGGTTCATTCGAATGATAGATTAAAACTATTAACATTATATAAACAATTTATTTGAATAATCAATACACGGGCCTTATCTTGTTACCCGAGGGCGCCGTGGTGCGTCCGCAACCATCGAAACCCTATTTATCCAGGAGGTGCTTTCCATGCTTACCGTTGGTGACAAATTCCCGCAATTCAAACTCAAGGCCACCGTCGGCATCGACGATCTGGAGACCGCCTTCAGCGACATCGACAACACGACCTACAAGGGCCAGTGGCTGTGCGTGTTTTTCTATCCCAAGGATTTCACGTTCGTGTGCCCGACCGAAATCAAGGGCTTCGGCGACGTCGACAAGCAGTTCAAGGACCGCGATTGCCAGGTTCTCGCCGCCAGCACCGACAGCGAGTTCGTACACCTGGCCTGGCGCCGCGACCACAAGGACCTGAAGGACCTGCCGTTCCCGATGCTCGCCGACATCAACAAGGATCTCAGCCGCGAGCTCGGCATCCTGGACGAAGAAGGCGTGGCCCGCCGGGCGGCCTTCCTGGTCGATCCCGAGGGCGTCATCCGCTTCATCTATGTGACCGAGGGAAGTGTCGGGCGCAACCCGGCCGAAGTGCTCCGCGTGCTCGACGCGCTGCAGACCGGCGAGCTCTGCCCGTGCAACTGGACGCCGGGCGAGGAAACCCTGAAGGCCGCCTGACAAGAACCTGACGTTGCGAGCGGGCCGGCCGTCCAGAGCGCGGCCCGCATCGCCGTCGTCGTCCACGCAACGGCTGTCGGCCTGGAGCAGGCTCAATCCACCGCGGCCCGAGGTTGCTATGATTTAGTCTCTGCACAGTAACCGTGAGGTCACGACCATGCACCCATCCGGAATTATCATGTTCGCCGGCATTGCAGCGGGCGCGATGGCGCTGACGGCCTGCGGGCAGAGCCACAAGCCGGCCACGGCGGCCGATCACTTCAAGCAGGGCGCCAGCGAAATGGCGCAGGGCGCCAAGCAGGTCGCCACCCAGGTCAAGGCCACCGCCAGCGATACGGCGGTGACCGCGCGGGTGAAGGCGAACCTGGCCGCCAACCAGGGCCTGGCAAGTTTTTCGATCCATGTCTCAACCACGAACGGCATCGTCACGCTCAGCGGTCACGTGGACTCCGAAGCCGCGAGGAAACTGGCCGGCCAGGTAGCAAGCAAGACCGACGGCGTCCGCGTGGTGGTTGACGACATCTCCATCAAGGGCGGCTGAGCGGCTCCGGATCAGTCGATGGCAAAACGCAAGGAAAGATCCAGCGCGCGCACGTGCTTGGTGAGCGCGCCGATCGAAATAAAGTGCACGCCGGTTTCTGCAATGGCACGCAGCCCGTCGAAGTCGACGTTGCCGGAGGCTTCGAGTTTCGCACGGCCGGCGGTGATCCTCACCGCCTCGCGCAGATGCTCCAGGTCGAAGTTGTCGAGCAGCACCCGTTCGGCGCCGGCAACCAGCGCGTCCTCGAGTTGCTCCAGCGTCTCGACCTCGATCTCGATCGGCACGCCTGCCTGCTGCTTGCGGGCCGACTTCAGCGCAGCCGCTACACCGCCGGCCGCTGCGATGTGGTTTTCCTTGATCAGGATGAAATCGTAAAGCCCCATGCGGTGATTGCCGCATCCGCCCACGGCGACGGCATACTTCTGGGCGTTGCGCAGTCCGGGCAACGTCTTGCGCGTATCGATCACGGTCGCGCCCGTGCCCTGCACCGCTTCGGCATAACGCCGCGCGGCGGTCGCCGTGCCCGACAGCGTCTGCAGGAAATTGAGCGCGGTGCGCTCGGCCGTGAGTATGCCGCGCGCCGGCCCTGCGATTGCGCACAGTGTTTGGCCCTCGGTCACGGTATCGCCGTCACGCGCTTCCCAGTCGATACGAATACGGGGCTCGACCTGGTCGAAGGCCGTTTCCGCCCAGGCGGTGCCGCACAGTACCCCCGGTTCGCGGGCGATGATGCGCGCCCGGGCCTGTGCCCCCGCCGGAATGAGCGCCGCCGTCAAGTCGCCCGTGCCGACGTCCTCGGCCAGTGCACGCGCAACCGCGTCGGCCAGATCGGCGGGAAGTGCGTGCGTATTCATGTGACCGGCCACTGGAGGAGCGGATATTGTAAGGTGTCGAGTTGCCCGTTACATCCCACACCGGGCCAGGAGCCGACATGACAGAACAGACCTTCGATTTCGCGGTGATAGGTGCCGGCAGCGGCGGTATCGCCGCCGCCAACCGCGCGGCCTCGCACGGCGCACGGGTCGCCGTGATAGAGCCGGACCGCCTTGGCGGTACCTGCGTCAATCGAGGCTGCGTGCCCAAGAAGCTGTCCTGGCTTGCGGCGCGCACCGCCGAGGACATAGGCAACGCGGAAGGTTACGGCTTTGCCGTCCAGTCGGCAGAACATGACTTCGCCGTCCTGCGCAAGGCACGCGACCGCTACATCGACTACCTCAACGGGCGCTATGCCGAAGGCCTGGCCGGCAACGACGTGGAACTGGTGCGCGGCCGCGCCCGGTTTCTCGATCCCCACACGCTCGTCATCGGCGAACGGCAACTGCGCGGCGAGCGGATCCTGGTCGCCACCGGCGCGCGAATCCGCCCCCTCGAGATCCCCGGCGGCGACCTGGCGTTCACTTCGGATGACTTCTTCACGCTGGAAACACGTCCCAAACGCGTTGCCATGATCGGGGCCGGTTACATAGCCGCGGAACTCGGCGGAATTTTCGCGGCCCTCGGCAGTCACGTGGACATGTACCTGGGCGGCCGGCGGCCGCTCGCCCACTTCGATCCGTTCATCGGGGAACAATTCGGCGAAGCCCTGCGCCGGATCGGCGTGAACTGCCGTGCCGCCGGCGTCGTGAAGCTCGAACGCGGGATGGGCGGATTCCGGGTTCACTCCGACGAGGACCAGTATGCCGATTACGACGCCGTCTTTTCGGCCATCGGGCGCATCCCCAACACCGCGGGGCTCGAGCTCGCAAACGCCGGGGTCGAACTCGACGACGCGGGCGCCATCCGCGTCGATACCCTTCACACCACCCGTGTTGGACATATCCATGCCGTCGGCGACGTGACCGGCCGGGCACATGCGTTGACGCCGGTGGCCATTGCCGCCGGGCGCCGCCTCGCCGACCGGTTGTTCGGAGGTGCCCCCGCACGCCCGATCGATCCCGAATTGATCCCCAGCGTCGTATTCAGTCATCCCCCCGTCGGCAGCGTGGGGCTCACCGAACCCCAGGCGCGCGCGCGCCACGGAGACGACGTGTGCACCTACACCGCCCGCTTCACGCCCCTTTCGTCGGCTCTGATCACCGAGAAGCAACGCGCCGCCGTGAAACTGGTCACGCTGGGCAAAGACGAACGGATCATCGGCCTGCACGTCATCGGCGAAGGCGCCGACGAATTGCTGCAAGGCTTCGCCGTCGCTATCCGCATGGGCGCAACCAAGCGCGACTTCGACGAAACCATCGCCATCCATCCCACCACGGCCGAAGAAGTCGTGACCATGGGCTGAGGGTGTTCTCGTGACCGACCATTACACCCATGATCCGCGCCTGGGACGGAATGTCTACGTTGCCGACACGGCCCGAGTGATAGGCGACGTCGTGCTGAACGACGAGGTTTCCGTCTGGCCGCAGGCCGTCATTCGCGGCGACGTCAACGCCATCCGCGTCGGCGCGCGAACCAATATCCAGGACGGCTGCGTCCTGCACGTCACGCACGACGGCCCCTGCACCCCCGGCGGCCATGCGCTCGATATCGGCGAGGACGTCACGCTTGGCCATGGCGCCGTACTTCACGGCTGCCGCGTGGGCTCACGCTGCCTGGTCGGCATCCGCGCCACGGTGCTGGACGGCGCGATCATCGAAGATGAAGTGCTGCTGGGGGCCGGCGCCCTGGTAGCGCCGGGAAAACGACTGGTTTCAGGATACCTGTATCACGGCCAGCCCGCGCGGCAGGTCCGGGCCCTGGATACACAGGAACGCAAGGCCATCGCCTATTCCGCCGAACACTACGTCGCGCTGGCGCGACGTTACCTCGACGATGCCGTGTGAGGAGATATGCGCGCTCTTGCGTGTTGGTTCCGGCCGTTCAAAAGCTCCAGCGCAGCCCTACCTGCCAGCGGTTGTAGCTGCCGTTCGATGCCGACGCCTGGTCCTTGACGTAGCCCACGCTGACCGATGTGAACGGCACGAAATGGAACAGGATCGCACCCGAGTACTCGTTGAAACCGCCGTCGCGGTTGTAATGGCCGACGGCACCGCGCAATTCGAGGACGGAGAGCACGTTGGCACGCAGGCCGACCTCGACGTGGGCTCCGTCACTACGGTTGCCGGATACCTGTGAAACCGCCCACCCGGCCTCGCCGTAAGCCGCCAGCGCGTCGAGAAAATCCACCTCGTAGCCCACATCCGCCCGGTAAGTCTCGAGATCGGATTGGGCGCTCTGGATATAGTTGGTGCGGCTATAGTCACCGGAGAAGAACAGCCCGCCGACGGGGTTGAAACTGCCTTCCACCCCCCAGCCCCAATTGTTGCCGGCCGAGGTGTTGGTGTGCTGGACCCCCGTCTGCAGGTAATTGAAACTGGGCGTGTCGGCAAAAGCCGTAGAAGACAGGGCGCAAATCGCCAGCGCCAGGCCGGCCAAAACAGATTTTTTCATCAATACGATCCTTCAATTATCAATGCATGTAAACGGAACCGCGATCGGCAACCATACTAACCGGGCAATCCAGAAGCAACTAGCGCTTCGGCAGTCCCGCCAAAAAATTCTCGAGGGCCGAATAAAATGCCTGCGGCTGATCGAGCATCACGAAATGCCGGGCGCCGGTCATGGTGATTACCTTTGCATGCGGTGCACCATCCAGCAATTTCCGGTAGTAATCGGCCTTTTGAGCGGGTGTCGTCAGCGGCCGGTTGTTGAGTTGCGAATAGCGTTCGAAATCCGGCTTGTAATACGGCGTTATCTCGAGCAGCGGCACGGTAATGCTTTTCAGCTGCGGCCTCAGGTCCAGCTCCATGTCCTCGGCGGCGTATTCATACATGACGTCCGGATCGCCGTCCGCATTGCGCGCGGCGTAATGCCGGGCCCGGTCCTGGTCAACCAGGCCGATCGTCTGCATGAAGCGGAGTTGCTGCGCCGCGAACTCCTGCGCGGACACATGTCCGATCATCGAGCGCATCTGCTGCGCGGACGCCTCGCGCTGGTTCACATTCATCAGGGGAAACACCGGCAGGCCGTCCACCGCCACGACGCCGGAAAGCAACCCGGCATGCTCTTCGGCGAAACGGATGGCGAGCGTGCCGCCCAGGCTGTGACCCACCAGCACCGGTTTGTCGATATGGCGGGTGCGGATGAGTTCAAGCAACGAGTCATCGGCGAGATCCACCAGGCCAGTCTTCCGCGGCGGCGCGGGCACGCCGTCGAACCCGGCAAGTGTGACGGCATAGATCACGTGGTCCTTCATGAAATGCGCGATCGTGCCCTGCCAGGCCCAGGGCCCGCTGGACAGTCCGGGAATCAATATCAGGGCCCGGCCATGGCTGCCGTATTGCTGCACCCGCAGCGAGCCGACCATGAACGTGGCGCCTGGCGCCGGCAAGGCGATCGATGCAGCAGACGGACTGCTTGTCGCAGCCATGCCCAGGCCGGGCAACAGGCAAGCAAGAGACAGGAACAATTTCAGATGCCGCATGACGGTAATTTCTCGTTCAGATTTATGAGGCTGCTCATTCGCCCGACGTTTCATCGGTTGGAGAGCAACGGATCCGTGTCGGCTCGCAGGCCATGCCAGAGGCGAAAACTCTCGGCGGCCTGCTCGACGAGCATGCCCCAGCCGTCTGATACGCGCGCGCCGTGTTCGGTGGCGAGTTGCATGAACGGCGTCGGGGTTTCAGCATAGACCAGGTCGTAGGCCAGCACTGCCGGTCCGGCCAAGGTGTCGGGGAAGTCCGGACACTCGCCCGTCAACGATGCCGAGGTAGCATTGACCAGCAGGTCGAAGCCTGCCGTTTGGGTCACATGCACATGCACGCGCGGATCGTTCAGGCGTGCGACCAGTTTCCCGGCGCGCTCGGCATGTCGATTGAGCAAGGCCACCTCGGCCGCATCCGCATCGAGCAGGGCGCAAGCCACTCCCGCGGCCGCCCCGCCGGCACCGAGTATGCACACCCGTGCACCGCGTGGGTCGAACACCAGCCGCTTGAGGTCTCGCAAAAAACCCACGCCATCGACATTGTCGGCTCGCAGACGCCCATCATCGAGACGCGTCAATACATTGGCGGCCCCGGCGCGCACCGCCATCTCACCGGCCTCGCCGGCCAGCGCCAGCGCGTTCGCCTTGTACGGCAGCGTCACATTCAATCCGCGCCCGCCGGCGTCGAAAAAACCGGCGACCGCGCGCTCGAAATCCTCCGGCTCGACGGAGAGCACGACGTAGTCGAGAGCGATGCCGGACTGTGCCGCAAACGCCTGGTGCAATTCGGGTGAACGGGTGTGTGTCAGCGGATAGCCGATCACCCCGCAGCGTGTCGTCACGGCGTTCACCGGTCCTGCCGGAGCCACTCCGCCGCTTCACGGGCATGGTAGGTGAGCACGGCGCAGGCGCCGGCCCGCTTGAAGGCAAGCAGCGCCTCGAGCACCGTTTTTCGTTCGTCCAGGTAGCCCGCGCCCGCGCCCGCCTTGAGCATCGCGTATTCGCCGCTGACCTGGTAGGCCAGCGTGGGCACGCCGAAGGCCTCGTGCACGCGGCGGACGATATCCAGATATGGCAGGCCCGGCTTGATCATGACCATGTCGGCGCCTTCGGCGAGATCGAGCGCGACTTCATGCAGCGCCTCGTCGCCGTTGCCCGGATCCATCTGGTAGGTGTCCTTGCCGCCTCCGCCCAGGCTCTTTGCCGAGCCCACCGCCTCGCGGAACGGCCCGTAGAAGGCCGAGGCGTACTTGGCCGCATACGCCAGGATGCGGGTATTGACGTGTCCCGCCTCTTCCAGCGCATCGCGGATCGCGCCGATGCGCCCGTCCATCATGTCCGAGGGCGCGACCACGTCGGCGCCGGCGGCGGCCTGCGCGAGGGCCTGTTTGACGAGCACCTCGACGGTCTCGTCGTTGACGATATAGCCACTTTCGTCGAGCACGCCGTCCTGGCCGTGGCTGGTGTAGGGGTCGAGGGCCACATCGGTGATGAGACCCAGCTCCGGCAACGCGCGCTTGAGCGCGGCCACGGCGGCGGGAATCAGCCCTTGCGGATTCCAGGCCTCGTCGCCACGCGGGCTTTTCTTCGCGTCCGGCACCACCGGGAACAGCGCGATCGCCGGGATGCCGAGTGCATGCGCCTTGCCCGCCTCCTCGATCAGCAGATCGACGCTCAGACGCTCCACCCCGGGCATGGCCGCTACCGGCTCGCGCCGGCCTTCGCCCTCGCACACGAATACCGGCCAGATCAGATCGCTCGCCGCAAGCGTGTGCTCCCTTACCAGGTCACGTATGAACGGCTGCTCGCGCAGCCGGCGCGGTCGGCGGGCGGGATAGGAAGAGGAGGACGGAAAACGCTCATTGTTCATCGGTGCACAAGCTCCATTACAACGCTCAAATACGGACGTTGGGCGAAAGATCCACGCGTTGCCCCCGGTGCGGCATGGTCGCCACCAGCTTCACGATCAGCCAGTTGCCGCCGATCCTTAGCGCTTCGCCCGCGACCACGGCCTGCCCGTGCGAACCCTGCAGGGGAAAGCTGAAACGGACATGCTGCCGCCCGTCCTCGCGGTAGAAATGGTACTGCACATGTCCGCCCGGCGCCTTGATGGGCACGCCCAGCGCCGCCTCCAGGGTGAAATTCCCCGCCGCCTGGTCGACACTGACCTGGTAAATACGCTCGAAGGCCCGGGCCTCGCCGGGGCGCTCGACCAGCCACAGCCAGACCACCGCCGCCGCCAGGGCGACCAGCAGAATCATCAACGCATATCGCAGTCGGCGCTCGAAGCGCCCGCGTCGGGAAGCCATTGTCTCGTCCTGCCTCGCGAAGCGTACAGTTTATCGCGCCGCGGGCACTGCCTCCGCACTCAGCCGGACACCGCTCGCCTCCTTCCCCACCACACCGCCACGTTGACCAGTCCGATCATCACCGGCACCTCGACCAGCGGGCCGATCACGGCGGCAAAGGCCTCCCCGCTGGTGATGCCGAACGTGCCCACGGCCACGGCTATCGCCAGTTCGAAGTTGTTGGATGCGGCGGTGAAGGCAAGCGTGGTGGCCTGGGAATGATCGGCCTTGCAGCGCCGGCTCATGCGGTAGGAGACGAAGAACATGAGCCCGAAGTAGATCACCAGCGGCAACGCTACACGCAATACTTGCAGCGGCAATGTCACGATATCGCGCCCCTTGAGCGAGAACATGACCACAATCGTGAACAACAGGGCCCATAAGGTGATACGCGAGGTGCGGGCAACGAATACCCGCCGGTACCAGCCCTCGCCCTTGCACCGCACCAGGAGCAGGCGGGTCATGAAACCGAGCACGAACGGAATGCCGAGGTAAATCCCGACACTCTGCGCGATTGCCCCGATGCCGATGTCGACGCCGACGCCGGCGAAACCCAGCCAGCGCGGCAACAGCGCGGCAAAAATCCAGGCGTAGAGCGAATAGAAGAGCACCTGGAACACGGAATTAAGAGCGACCAGGCCGGCTGCGAATTCCCCGTCGCCACGGGCGAGATCGTTCCACACGATCACCATCGCGATGCAACGCGCCAGCCCGATCAGGATCACTCCGTACATCAGTGCCGGCTGGTCGGGCAGCAGGGCGAGGGCCAGCCCGGTCATCAGTAGCGGGCCGATCACCCAATTCTGCACCAGCGAGAGCGTAAGCAGGCGGGGACGGCGAAAGATTTGCGGCAGATCCTCGTAGCGCACCCGGGCCAGCGGCGGGTACATCATGAGAATCAGCCCCGCCGCGATCGGAACGGACGTGGTGCCGATGTTCAGATGCTCTATCGCTCGTGGAAATTGCGGCAGCACAAAAGCCAGCATGATGCCGAACGCCATGGCAAGAAAGATCCACAGTGTCAGGAAACGGTCGAGCAGCGGCAAGCGACGGCTTGCCCCATCATCGGCAACCGCATGCGATGCTTTCTCATTCATGTACCGTCCCAGCCTCCGATACGGTCAAACTCCGCACGCAGCTTTTCCCGTGCGAAACGCTCGAGAGGCAGATCGAGGAACAGGCGGATGCGATTGTCCATCTGGTGCAACGCCGTGCGGAAGGCGCGCAGCCGTGTCTCGTGGTCACCTCCGGCCGCCGCCGGATCGGCAATGCCCCAGTGCGCGCTGACCGGCTTGCCCGGCCACACAGGGCAGGCTTCGGCCGCAGCCTTGCCGCAGACGGTGAACACGAAATCGATCTGCGGGGCGCCGGCAACCGTGAATTCCTCCCACGACTTGCTGCGCAGACCGTCCGTCGGCAGGCCGGCATCCTCTAGAACCCTGAGCGTAAGCGGATTGACGGCGCCGGCGGGATGGCTGCCGGCGCTGTGGGCATGGAAACGGCCCCGGCCGTGATGGTTGAGCAAGGCCTCGCCCAGGATGCTGCGGGCGGAGTTGCCCGTGCACAGGAACAGCACGTTCCAGGTCTTTGCCTCGCTCATGGTATCGGCGCGCACTGCAACGATCCATCGTGCAGGAAAGCACAGGCCCGGGGATGCCCCTGGCAACAGTTCTCCATCAGAAAACCCATCAACTCGCTGATGGCGTCGTAGCAGGCGCGGTAGAAAACCTGCCGGCCTTCGCGACGCGATGCAACCAGGCCCGCATGACGCAGGGTATTGAGATGAAACGACAGGGTCGCCGGCGCCAGATCGAGCCGGTCGCCGATTTCACCGGCCGCCAGTCCTCCGGGACCCTGCTGGACGAGCAAACGAAATACAGCCAGCCGCGTCTCTTGCGCCAGGGCCGCCAGGGTCTCTGCACTCTGTGATATTTCCATATTTCCATCATTATGGAAATATTAACCGCTGTCAAGGACTCGAGCGGACACGCGGCTGTCTACTTGCCGATACAGAAGGTGGAGAAGACGGCTCCGAGCAGGTCTTCCGTGTGGACGGCGCCGGTAATCTCGCCGAGTGCGCGCTGGGCCGCGGCGAGCTCTTCGGCTATCAGTTCCGGACCCGAGGCGGCCACCGCATGCGCCTGCGCGAGCGAACCGGCGGCGCGCTCCAGGGCATCGAGATGGCGGCGGCGGGCGGAAAACCGGGCGCCCGCCACGTCGTGCCCGCCCGCGGCGCGACGACCCAACTCCGCAACCAGACCGTCCAGGCCGGCACCCGTCAGGGCCGAGATTGCCCACAGCGTCTCGCCTTCGTGGCGGTAGGGTCCGGGTGCGCGTCCGTCGAGATCGACCTTGTTCAGCACCAGCATCCGTTCCCCGCTTTCGATTTCGGGCACCGGCTCCCCCGGCGCGGTCACGGCGATGACCAGATCCGCCTCCGCGGCGCGCTGACGGGCCCGGCGGACGCCCTCGCTTTCCACCGGATCGGCGCTCTCACGCAGTCCGGCGGTATCGACGAGGCGCACCGGCACGCCGGCGAGCAGCACGTCGACCTCCACCAGGTCGCGCGTGGTTCCCGGCATCTCGGTCACGATCGCGCGCTCGGCACCGGCCAGCGCGTTCAGCAGGGATGACTTGCCCACGTTCGGCGCCCCGCTCAACACGCAGACGAACCCCTCGGTCAGGCGCTGGCCCTCGCCCGCCGCGCCGATGAGGGCGTGCAGATCCCCCGCAAGATGTTCCAGCTCCTGCGGGAAATCGGTGGGCAAGGCGGCAATGTCTTCCTCCGCGAAATCCAGGCGGGCCTCGCATTCCACCCGCAGGCGCATCAGGCGGGACGCCAAGTCGTTGACGATCGTGGAGAAGCGCCCGCTGAGCGAGGCGAACGCGGCACGTGCCGCGGCGCGCGATCCCGATTCGACCAGATCGGCCACGGCTTCGGCCTGCGCCAGATCGATGCGCCCGTTGAGAAAGGCGCGCTCGCTGAACTCGCCCGGTCGTGCGGCGCGGGCACCCGAGGCCAGAGCGGCCGCCAGCAATTCGTCGAGCACGACCGGCGAACCGTGGGCCTGCAGTTCGACGACATCCTCGCCGGTAAACGAACCCGGTCCCGGGAAGTAAAGCACCACCCCACGGTCGAGGACTGTGCCGTCGCGGGCCAGGAAATCGCGCAGGGCCACCACGCGCGGGCGCGTCAGGGGCGGCGCCAGCGCTTCGGTTACGCGCCGGGCCGCCGGCCCGGAAATACGCACCACGCCGATACCGCCGCGACCGGGCGCGGTCGCGACGGCGGCTATGGTATCGCTGCTTTCAGTTCCCGCGTTCATCGGACGCCGCCGGATGCGCCGCCAGTTCCAGTCCCTCGCGATAGGTGGTGCGGGCGTCGGACTCGCGGCCCTCCCGCTCGGCTATCTCGCCCAGCAGCAGCGCCGTTTCCGGATCCGGCGCACGGGCCTGCAGCTTGCCCAGGTAGCCGCGGGCCCGGCCCCACAACTCCAGCTCGCTGGCGACCCGGCCCGCCGCCTTGAGGAGCGCATCCTTTTCCCCGTAGCGGGCCAGCCAGTGCTCGATGGTGCGCAGCCGGGAAGCAGCGGGCACTGCCGTCAGGCAGGCGTAATCGTGAACGCTCGCTGCGTCGTAGTCCGCCTTTACCGTGCGCTCGAGCTGGGCCGCGGCAGCGTCGAATTCGCCAGCGCGCGCGTGCGCCGCCGCTGCGGCACGGCGCACTCCAGGGCTGTTGCGCAGCGCCGAGGGCACCCGGCGCAGGGCCGCGGCCGGACCTGTCTTGCCGCCGGCGGTGACCCCGGCCACGGCGGCGGCGGCCCACTGCTCGAGCTGCGCGATGTTGCCGGTCGGCTGGCTGACAAGGGCCGGCAACAGGTCGAGTAACTTGTCGTGATCTCCCAACGCGGCATACACCCGGGCCAGGTCCCGCTCCGCCACCGGATGACGTCCGCCCTCGCGGCGCAATGCCTGCAATGCGGCAAGGGCGCGTTCGTAATCGCCCTGGGCCAGGTCGAGACGAGCCTGGGTAATGAGCACCGCGGGGCTGGCCTTCGGATCAGTGTCCGCGGCCCGCTGCAGATAGGTGTCGCGCCGGTCGCGCGAACCGGCACTGTCCGCCGCGTGCGCCGCCGCAAGCAGTGCCGGCAGGGCGAGCACCCCGTGCGCTGCCTGCTCCAGGGCGCGTTCCGCGATCTGCAGGCGGCCCTGGGCCAGCGCCACCACACCACGCGTGTATTGCACCGCGGCGCGTCGCTCGGCGCGGGCACCCAGGTGTCGGCGCCAGCGTTGACGGGTTCCCAGGAAACGCCGGATCAACCACCACAGTCCTCCACCGATAAACAGTGCCGCCACGTTGAACAGCAAGAACACGAAAAGCGTGAACTCGATGCGCGTGGTGCCGTAGGCGATCATGACGTAGCCCGGCTGGTAGGAGAGCAGCACTCCGATCACCACCGCGGCGACGACCGCGCCGATCACGGCGACAAGCATTCTCACGAGCCGCTCGCCCCGGAGCGAAGCGCGCGCAGCCTGGACAGGGCCTCGCCGAGCCGTGGCAGCGACGGATTGAGATCGAGCCCGGAGAGTCGACCCAGCGTGGCGCGCGCGGCCGATACCGCCGCGGCCTGTGTATCGAACCAGGTATCGAGCCACTGACCCGCTTCGGCCAGACTGGCCCGGTAACTGGCCGCGTCGTGTTCCAGCAAGGCCGCGCGGGCACCGGCAAGCGCCAGCTTCAGGTTCTCGCGCACGAAATAGGCTTCACGCGGCGGCAGAAGCGGGCGCGCCTGCGGCTCCTGACGGACCACGACCAGCGGCGAAAAGGCGCGCTTGAAAGCCGCCCCGACCTTGTGCCACGACCATCCCTCCGCGGCGGCGCCGGTGGCCGGAGAGGGCGCTTTCATGAAACGCCCGCCGGCGAGCGGCAGGGTGTCGACCTGCGCCGAGATCGCACCGAGCCGCGCTACCGCCCCTGCGGAATCGACCTGAGGCACCGCCTTGAGCGCCTGAATCTCCTGCGCGAGCGCGTTGCGCACCGGAGTCAGGCTTGGATCGTTGACGTCGGACAGCACCTGGTCGGCGAGCGTCAGCGCGTGGGCGCTCGCCCGCGCATTGCCGGCCACGTCCAGCTGGCTTTGCGCCAGGCGCATCAGGGCCTCGGCTTCGTCTTCGCGGTAACTCAGCACGCCGCTGGCCAGGCGCGAGGACAGATCCTGCAGGCGGGCCGCATACGCCGTCGACCGCGATTGCGCGGCACGGGCCTGGCTTGCGACCTGCTGTTGAAGGGCGTTCAGATCGCCGACACTGGCCGCCGAATTCTCCAACGCGGCAATTCGCCCGTCGAGAGCGGACGTTCTTCCTTCAAGCAGGGACAGTCGCGATTGTTCGCCGCGCAACTGATACCAGGCCCAGGCGCTCGCGCCCACGCCGGCCAGCGCAACCAGCGCAAGCACCAGGGCCAGCGCCGCGACCCATGTCGTCGCGCTGCGCTCGCGCCGGGGCCGCACCGGGCCGGTCTCCGCCTCGGGAACCGGTTCTGCTTCGGCTTCGGGCCGGGATGTCGACTGCTGTTCGGTAGTCATTGCTGTTTGCTGCTCCACCATTCGTTTGCGGCGTCCACCAGAGCCCGTGCGTTCGCACTGTCGGCTACCGCCCCCAAGCGCCCCTCGCGTGCCTTCACGGCGGCGGCCACCCGCGGACTCGATGCGATCCAGTCGATTCCGCCCCAGCCGAACCGGGCCCTGCGGGCCAATGCCGCCAGTGCATCGACCGCGGCCACGCTGGAAACCATTATGGCATCGGCAGCGCCCTGGTGAAGCCAGGCCTCCAGGGGGGCGGCTTGGGTAACGGCGCGTCGTTCATAGGCACAAAACGCCTCGGCGTCCGCCCCCAGTGCGGCCAGGCGAGCGAGGCTGCCGCGGTTGAGCGGCCGCCCGCATACAAGCAGGACACGCGCGCCAGCGAGGGCGGCACGCAACGTCGGCTCTGCCAGCAAAGCGTCGAGGCCGGCACCCCGCCGGGGCGAGATCACCCGCTCGATTCCCGCCGCAAGCAAGCGGCCCGCCGTGCCCTGACCGGGCGCCGCGACCTGGTCGGGCAGAACCCCGTGCACCCTGTCCCATCCGAAACGCACGGCAGCGGGACTGGAAAAAATGACCGCATCAAAGGGCCCTCGGGGCGGCACTTCGTCGTTCCCTTGCAATGCAAGCGCCGGGAAAAAAAGGATTCGCGCACCGGCATGGCGCAGGGCGCGCGCGATCCCGGCACTGTCCTTTTCGGGACGGGTCAGGATGATGCGGGCCCCGCGCAATGCCGGTGTCATGTCACGCCGCCGCCGTGATCAGCGGTCCCGCACCGCGACTCAGCATCTCCTCGGCCAGGCGCTCGCCCAGATCCGCCGCGTCAGCGGTATCCGCTGCGCCTCCGTCCGCCAGCACCCGGCTGCCATCGGCCGCCGCCACCCGCACGCGCAAGCGCACCCGTCCCGCCTCGACCGTGGCGTACGCCGCTACCGGCGCCGCGCAGCTCGCACCCAGCCGCCTGCAAAAGGCACGCTCGGCGGTGGCTGCCACGCGTGTGTCGGCATCCTCGATCTTCAGGGTGAGAGCCGCCAGTTCCTCGTCATCGGCCCGGACCTCGAGCGCGAGCGCGCCCTGTCCGCTCGCCGGCAGCATGAGCTCGACCGGCAACGGCGTACCCCGCTCGAGTCCCAGCCGACCCAGGCCCGCCGCTGCGAGCACCACGGCGTCGAACGTTCCCTCGTCCACGGTCGACAGGCGCGTCTGCACGCTGCCGCGCACGGTCTCCACGCGCAGATCGCTACGCGCCGCAAGCAATTGCGCCTGGCGCCGCAGGCTTGCCGTGCCGACGCGGGCACCCTTCGGCAGGTCTTCCAGGGCGGGGCCATGGCGGCTGACGAGGACATCGCGTGGATCGGCGCGCGCGGGGATCGCCGCCAACACGAAGCCCGGCGTCAATTGCGCGGGCACGTCCTTGAGCGAATGCACGGCGAGCCGGGCGCGCCCGGACGCCAGCGCCTCTTCCAGCGCCTTGATGAAAAGGCCCTTGCCCCCGAGTGGCGCCAGACGGCGATCGAGCAATTCATCACCGCGCGTCGACATTTCCAGCAGTTCCGTTTCCAATCCCGGCTGTGCCGCGCGCAGAGCCGCAGCGACCCACCGGCTTTGATACAGGGCGAGCGGACTGCGCCGGGTGGCGATCGCAACACGCATCAGCCCGCTCCCGAGAGGGCGGATTTAAGGCCGCGCACCAGTCGGCGCGAGACCGGCAGCTGCTCCCCCGAGTCCAACTTCAGCCGGTAACCCTGACCCGTCCGCTGCAGACCGCGCACGGCCGAGCGGGCCACCAGGAGGTTGCGCCGCGCCCGTATGAACAATGCGCCGAATTCCTGCTCCAACGCATTAAGGGATTCTTCCACCACGATTTCCCCTTCTTCGTAAACCGCGACCGTGGCCTTGTCCACGGTCCGAAAATAACGTACCTCGACCAACGGAATGAGCCGGATGTCGCGGCCGATGCGCGCACTCAGGTGGGTGCGCCGCGCCTGTGCCGCACCCAGCGCGGACAACTGCGCCCGCGAAACCCGGCCTGCGCGTTCGATCGCCGCCGCCAGGCGTTCGCCGATCACCGGCTTGACGAGATACGCTGCCGCACCGGCCTCGAGCGCGGCCAGTGCGCGGTCGGCATGGGCGGTCACGAACACCACCGCCGGCGGCACGTCGAGCCGGCGCAACGCGTGCGCCACGCTCAATCCATCCCCGTCGGGCATGCGAATGTCGAGCAGGACCAGGTCGGGCCGGGTCCGTTCCACCGCGGCCAGGGCCTCGCGGCCGCTCGCGGCCTCGGCGACCACGTCGCCGCTCCCCTGCTCGGCGAGCAGCCGGCGCAAACGCAGCCGGGCCGGCGCCTCGTCATCGGCGATCAGTATCCGCATCGCTCGCTCCGCTTTCCACCCATGGGCAGCTTACCTTCACCTCGAAACGGTCCTCGGACTCGGTCGTCCCCAACTCGGCCTCGGCGCCAAAGGCAATCTGAAGGCGCGCCCGCACACCGGCCAGGCCGATGCCGTGGCGCCCTTCGCTCGTGCCCGCGTTCAATGGATTGGTCACCGCGAGAAACAGGCGATCCCCGTCGCGCCGCAGTACGATGCGCAGCGTCCCGCCTTCGGCTCGCGGCTCGACGCCATGCGTGACCGCATTCTCCACCAGCGTCTGCAGTAACAGCGGCGGCAATAAGGCAGTGCGTGCCTCCTCCGCCACGTCCCAATCGACATGCAACCGTGGCCCCAGACGCAGCGTCTCGATAGCGAGGTAGCGCTCGGTAATCTCGATCTCCTCGGCCACGGGAACCCGGGCGCGGCGCGTGCCGAGACTGGCGCGAAACAGTTCGGCCAGGTTCTCCAGCGTATGTTCCGCGGCGCCGGGCTGGTCATGTACCAGCGCGGCCGCCGTGTTGAGCGAGTTGAACAGAAAGTGCGGCCGCACCCGGGCCGTCAGAGCCTCCAGGCGGCTCGCCGCCTCGCGCCGCACGTTCTCCCGCCAGGCGGCGGTCACGTAAAAATAGCGCAGCAGCAGGGCATCGATGATGGCCGCGACGAGCACGATCCGGCCCACCCACACCGCCTGGCCTCCGGTGCCGCTCGCCTGCGGCTCGCCGTACGCCGCGATCAGGAACCAGGCCCCCTCGGCCACGCCCCAGGCCATCAGCACCAGCACCGTAAAGAGGACGCCCATCGCAACCACGGTGGCGGTGCCGGCGAGCGGGTGGCGCAACAGGCACACGCTCGCCGCGCTGGCCAGCACCAGGAACTCGCACAACAGCGCCAGGCGCCCCAGCGTGTCCCAGAACACGCCCGGCTCGGCGCTCGCGACGGCCAGCGCGAGCGCCACCAGCGCCGCGACCAGGATCAGCGCCAGGGTCACGGGCGGCGTGCACAGTTCGGGCAGCACCTTGTCCGCAGGCGGCATGGGGCGGGTGCCCTGGTTCACCGGTCGAGGTAGGTGTAGGACTTGAGGCCCCGCTCGAGCAGCTTCAGCAGCTCGGCGCGGCGTTCGGTACTGACCTCGCTGCGCGCCAGGCGCCGTCGCCAGGTACGTGCGAGTGCGCCCTGCTGGATATGCACGTAACGCAGCATGTCTTCGGCATTGTCGCCGTCGCGGGTGTCGCGAATCTTGTAGCCCTCCGGCCCCACCTCCACGTTGACCGCGTGTGTATCGCCGAAGAGATTGTGCATGTCTCCGAGAATTTCCTGGTAGGCGCCGATCATGAAAATGCCCAGAACGTAGGGCTTGTCATCCGGTTCGTGCACGGGCAGCGTGGTCTCCAGTGCCTCGGCCGTCACGTAGCGGTCGATGCGTCCGTCCGAGTCGCAGGTGAGGTCGTGAAGAATCGCCCGCCGCCTCGGCGCCTCGTGCAGGCGGGCAACGGGAACGATGGGGAATACCTGGTCAATCGCCCATATGTCGGGCAGTGACTGGAAGATCGAGAGATTGATGAACATGCGGTCGGCCAGGCGCTCGACCAGTTGGTCGTGGAATTCCCAGTCCGAGGCGCGCACCGGTTTCAGCTTCGCCAGCACCCGCCGGCACAGCGCGGCGTAGATGGCTTCCGCCTGCGCACGCTGCGGCAGCGATATCAGGCCCAGGCGGAACATCGACTGCAGCTCGCTCACCCAATAGGCGGCATCGGCATGCACTTCCTGCGGGTTGCCTTCGTCCACGTACTCGTAGGCACTCCACAGGTCGCGCAACGGGTTGGGGGCATCATCCCCCGGCGGCTCGGGCTCGGTTTCAGGCGGGCGCTCCGTGCTCACCACCTTGGTCAGCATGACCGCATGATGCGCGGTCAACGCACGACCGGATTCGGAGATGATCGCGGGCTCCGGCTCGCCCGCCGCCGTCGCGGCCTCGGACAGGGTGCGCACGATCACCTCGGCATACTGCGCCAGGCTGTAGTTGACCGAGCAGTCACTGCGCGAGCGGCTGCCCTCGTAATCCACGCCGAGCCCGCCACCGACGTCCACGACTTCCACCGGCGCGCCGAGCGCGCGCGTTTCCACGTACCAGCGCGCGGTCTCGGAGAGTCCGCGCTGAATGTCATGGATGTTGGCGACCTGGGAGCCGAGATGCACGTGCAACAGCCGCAGCCAGTCGAGTTTGCCCGCCTTGCGCAAGCGCTCGATGGCGGCAATTAGCTCGGCCGCGGTGAGGCCGAACTTGGACTTCTCGCCCCCGGTCTGCGCCCATTTGCCGGCGGCGGCATTGGCCAGGCGGATGCGCATGCCGACCTGCGGCTCGACGCCCATGTTTTCGGCTTCTTCCAGCAGCAGTTCCAGCTCATCGGGCTTCTCGATCACGATATACATGCGATAGCCCATGAGTTGGCCGGCCAGCGCCAGACGCAGGCATTCTCGGTCCTTGTAGCCGTTGACCACCACCGTGCTGCCGCGGCGGGCCAGCCCGAGCACCGCCAGCAATTCCGGCTTGCTGCCCGCCTCCAGTCCCAGGTGCTCCGGGCGCTCGCGCACGATTTCGCGCACTACGTGGCGCTCCTGGTTGACCTTGATCGGGTACACCACCCGATAGGGTGCCTTGTAGTTGTATTCGGCACGCACCTGGTTGAAGGTATCGACCAGCTCGCGGATACGGCGGCGCAACAGGTCGCCGAAACGCACCAGCACCGGCAACTGCAGCCCGCCGGCCACCAACTCGTCGGCCAGCCGGGCGAGGTCTACCTCGGGCGCATCGGCGCGCGGCCGCGCCACCAGATGACCCTCGGCATTCACACCAAAATAGGCCCCGCCCCAGCGCTCGATCCCGTAGCGGGCGGCCGCGCTCTCTTCGGCGGAGATGTCTCTGTTCTCGCTATCCATGGCTTGCCGGCTCCAGACTCTCCTTTATAGTAAGCGGCCTTGGCCCCGTAGCGAAGCCTCAGGAACCTCTGATCCATTCATACGCGGTCGCGCCGGCGCCTTTGCGCGCGGCTGGCAAGGAATGAGGAGAAGTTTGATCATTGCAAATAAACGACGAATGACACTACCCAGACGCGCGCAAAGGCCCGTCCCTCAAGCCTTTGGGGCACTAACGCGATCCACGCATGAATAGATCAGGGGTTCCCCAATGAGTCTGGACGAGAAAAACTGGTTTACCGAGATTGCCGAGGAAGCGGGGACCGCCTTCAGCCTGCGGGTCAACGAGTGCCTGCACCGCGAGCGCAGCGACTACCAGGATATTGCCGTCTACCAGACCACGAAATTCGGGCGCCTGCTGGTGATCGACGGCTACGTGATGCTCAGCGATCGCGACAACTTCCTCTATCACGAAATGCTGGTACATCCTGCGCTGTTCACCCACGCCGCCCCGCGACGCGTGGCGATCGTCGGCGGCGGCGACTGCGGGAGCCTCACCGAAGTCCTGCGCCATGACGACGTGGTCTCGGCCGTGCAGATCGAGATCGACGAACGGGTCACGCGCGTGGCCGAACGGTGGTTTCCCGGCCTGTGCACCGGTGCCGCCGACCCCCGCGCCGAGCTGTTGTTCGACGATGGCATCGAATGGATGAAACGGGCGCCCTCGGGCAGCCTTGACGTGATCATCGTCGACAGCACCGACCCCATCGGCCCCGCCGCCGGACTGTTCAACGCCGCCTTCTACACGGAATGCCGGCGCGTGCTGGCGACCGGCGGCATCCTGGTCCAGCAGAGCGAGTCGCCGCTGCTGCACCTCGATCTCATCCATGACATGCGTGCGGCCATGGCCGAGGCCGGCTACGGCGCGCTCGCCACGCTAACCTTCCCCCAGCCGGTCTACCCTTCGGGCTGGTGGTCCGCCACGATGGCCCGCACGGGCGCGAACCTCAACGGCTTCCGCGAAACCGCGGCCGAGCGCCGTAAATTCAAGACCCGCTATTACAGTGCCGCCGTCCACCACGCCTCACTGGCGCTGCCGCCCTTCATGCAGGAGGCGCTGGACTGACGTTATTGCGAGGGCGGTGAGCAGGCTGCCTGCATGCGCTTTTCCATCTTCTGGCGGAACGTCACCAGGTCCTCGCCGCTGACGAAACGTTTCGTGCCGTTCTCGGTTACCTCGACGCGACGCGCGGACTGCAACTGCTCCACTTCCTGCTGCAGTTTGCTGCAACGGGCCGCACGTTCCTCAGGCGTCTCCTTCGGTTGGGACCGCGGCACCGTCTGCGGAACGCGCGCACTGGCCGGAACGGCCCCCGAGACGGGCACGGTAGCCGGAACCGGCGCACTCATCGCCTCGCTCGCCCGCACCGTAAGGAGGACCGCTTTCGGATTGGCTGGATGATCGGAATAATGGCGCACACCCTTCTTGTCCACCCAGGTGTAGACCTGCTGCCGGCCCTGCGCCTGTGCGGCGAGGGGCATGCCCAGCAGGAGCAACGCCATGCCCGGCACGATCCATTTACAAGGCTGCATCATCGACTTCTCCCGTGCGAATGCGCACCACCTGTTCCAGGTTGGTCACGAACAGCTTGCCGTCGCCGATCTTGCCCGTGCGCGCGGCCTGCTGGATCGCCTCCAGCGTGCGTTCGACCAATGCTTCGCTCACTGCCACTTCGACCTTGAGCTTGGGCAGAAAGTCCACGACGTATTCGGCGCCGCGGTAGAGTTCGGTATGTCCTTTCTGGCGGCCGAACCCCTTGACCTCGGTCACGGTCAGGCCCTCGACGCCGATGTCGGCCAGTGCCTCGCGCACGTCGTCGAGCTTGAAGGGCTTGATGATGGCGGTGATCAGTTTCATGCACAAACCGGAAACATTCGCTTCGAAGTGTAGCACCGCGGCGTGTAGGAAAACTCCGCCCCGTTGCCCGGGCACTCTGCCGCGGCGCGCCATGCGCTACACTCATCAAAGGTATTTGTCTGGCGCGGAATTCGATGCAACCCGATCCCGGTTTTCTCAACGACCTGGCTAAACGGCTGGCGGCCAGCCTGCCGGGTTCTCTGCAGCAGGCGCGCTCGGACATCGAGCGCAACTTCCGCTCCGTGCTGGAAGCCGGCCTGCGGCGCATGGACCTGGTCAGCCGCGAGGAATTCGATGCCCAGAGCGCGCTGCTCAAACGCACGCGGGAACGGCTGGACGAACTGAGCGCGCGCGCGGACACACTCGAACGTCAGGCGACGGGAGACAAATCGCCCGAAGCCTGACACCCACTTCTGCCAAGGAGGGCGGAATCATGGCATTGGCTACCGTGCAAGCGCGCGCCACCGTCGGCATCGCCGCGCCGCCCGTGCGCGTGGAAGTTCACTTGTCCCCCGGTCTGCCGGGCCTGGCCATCGTCGGTCTCCCCGAAGCCGCGGTGCGCGAGGCGCGCGAGCGGGTGCGCAGCGCCCTCATCAACGCCCGCTTCGAATGGCCGGCGCGGCGCGTCACCATCAACCTCGCCCCCGCCGACCTGCCCAAGGAGGGCGGGCGCTACGACCTGGCGATGGCGCTCGGCGTATTGCTCGCCTCGCGCCAGCTCAAGCCCGCTATCGATATCGCTCACCTGGAATTCCTGGGCGAACTCTCGCTTTCCGGCGAGCTGTGTGCCGTGCGCGGCGTGCTGCCGGCGGCACTGGCCGCGCGCCGCGCCGGACGCGCCCTGGTGGTGCCGCCCGCCAACGCCGCGGAGGCGACGCGGGTGACGGGACTCGACGTCCACGTCGCCGCCGACCTGCCCTCGCTCGTTGCCCTGCTCACGGGCCACGAGGCGCTGGAACCGGCCACCGCCGAATACGCGCCCGGCGCCGAAGGCCCGCGCTACCCCGATCTCGCCGACGTCCGCGGCCAGGCACGCGCCAAGCGCGCCCTCGAGCTGGCGGCGGCAGGCGATCACAGCTTATTGATGCTGGGTCCGCCGGGCAGCGGCAAGAGCATGCTCGCCGAGCGCCTGCCCGGCCTGCTGCCCCCGCTCACCGAGGAACAGGCCATCGAGGCCGCGGCCATCGCCTCGGTCAGCACCCACGGCTTCCGGCTCGAGGACTGGGGCCGGCGGCCCTACCGGACACCGCATCACAGCGCCTCCGGCGCGGCCCTGGTCGGCGGCGGCTCCCACCCCCGCCCCGGCGAGATATCGCTCGCCCATCACGGCGTGCTGTTCCTCGACGAACTGCCCGAATTCGAACGCCGCGTGCTGGAGGTGCTGCGCGAGCCGCTGGAATCGGGACGGATCGTGATCTCGCGGGCGGCGCGCCAGGCCGAGTTCCCCGCCCGCTTTCAACTCGTCGCCGCCATGAATCCCTGCCCCTGCGGTTACCTGGGGGAACCCGACGGCCGCTGCCGCTGCACCGACGAGCAGGTCGCGCGCTACCGCAACCGCATCTCCGGGCCGCTGCTCGACCGCATCGACCTGCACGTGGACGTGCCGCGCCCCAAGGCGGCCGCACTCAACCCCGATCTGCCGCCCGACGGCGAGTCGAGCGCCGCCGTCGCCGTACGGGCCGACGCGGCCCGGCGCCGCATGCTGGAACGCGCCGGCAAACCCAACGCAGCGCTGGGCGTCGCGGACGTCAACCGCCACTGCCGGCCCGACGAAGCCGGGCGCGCCCTGATCGAACAGGCTAGCAACCGGCTGGGGCTCTCGGCGCGTGGCTACCACCGCATCCTCAAGCTCGCGCGCACCATCGCCGACCTGGCGGACGCCCCCGGGATCGCCGTCGAGCACGTCGCCGAGGCCATCGGCTTCCGCACCCTCGACCGCCGCAACGCCTGATGACACTGCCCTCTGTGGCAGGATAGAGGCAGCCTTTGGAGGAATCCGCCATGAGTGATTCTCTGCCCCGCCGGGTTGCCATCGTCGGCGGCGTTCGCACACCGTTCTGCCGCGCCGGCACACATTACGAGAACATCAGCAACAAGGAAATGCTGACCTTCGTGATGCGCACGCTGGTGGAGCGCCACGGGCTCAAGGGCGAAGCCCTCGGCGATGTCGCCGCCGGCGCAACCTTCAAGCATCCACGCGACTGGAACCTGGCGCGCGAAGCCGTACTCGATTCCGGCCTGTCGCGCACCACCCCGGCCTACGACCTGCAACGCGCCTGCGGTACCAGCCTCTCCGCCTGCGCCCAGATCGCGAACAAGATCGCGCTGGGCAAGATCGAGGCCGGCATCGGCGCCGGGGTGGATTCGATCAGCGACCTCCCGCTCGAATACATCGACCGCTTCCGACGCGCGGTACTCGCCGCCGGACGCGCCAAGACGCTGGGCGGAAGACTCAAGGCCCTGGCCCGCATCCGTCCCGCCGACTTCAAGCCGCAGGTGCCGGGGGTGGTGGAACCGCACACGAAGCTGTCCATGGGCCAGAGCTGCGAGCAAATGGCGCGCGACTGGAAGGTCAGCCGCGAATCGCAGGACAAGCTCGCACTCGCCAGCCATCGGCACGCCGCCCGCGCGTGGGACGAGGGCTTTTATGCCGAACTGGTCGCGCCCTTCGCGGGCGCCAATCGCGACAACAACGTGCGCGGCGATACCTCGCTCGAGAAGCTCGCCAAGCTGCGCACCGCCTTCGCACGCGACTCGCAGGCCACGCTCACCGCCGGCAACTCGAGCCCCCTGACCGACGGCTCGGCCGGCGTGCTGCTGGCCAGCGAAGACTGGGCCCGCGAGCACGATCTGTCGCCCCTCGCCTGGCTGGTCGACGTCGAGGTGGCGGCGGTCGATTTCGTCGACGGCGAGGACGGCCTGCTCATGGCCCCGACCTACGCCGTCTCGCGAATGCTCGAACGCAACAACCTCGGCTTCGCCGACTTCGACTACTTCGAAATCCACGAGGCGTTCGCGGCGCAGGTGCTGTGCACACTGAAGGCCTGGAAAGACGAAACGTTCTGCCGCACGCGCCTCGGGCGCGACGAGCCGCTCGGCGAATTCGACCGACATCTGCTCAACGTCTGCGGCGGCAGTGTGGCTCTCGGCCATCCGTTCGGCGCCACTGGCGCGCGCATCGTCGCCACGTTGGCGAAACTGCTCGCGGACAAGGGCAGCGGCCGCGGCCTGATCTCGATCTGCACCGGTGGCGGCATGGGCGTGACCGCGATCCTCGAACGTAATTGACGTCCGCATAACGGCACGATCCCGGTATAAGCACCCTGCGCGCCTCGCGTACCCCGTTCGCTCTGTGGTTAAATCATCGGACTACCACGACCGCGGGAAACCCCGAGCGAGATGTCCCGATACCGATTGCCCCTCATGTTGCCAATCATCACGGTCCTTGCATTCACCGGCTGCATCAGCGCCAACACCGTATCGAACATTATCACTGGCCCGCCCAACGGCGGCCATCCCAAACCCTTCCCGGGGCAGGATGGTCAGATCGCGCGCCTGCTCTATACCCAGCAATTCAAGGTGACCGTAGGGCCGCCGGCGGCCACGCTCGCGGCGGCACTCATCGCGCCGCGCAATTACGGCTTCAGCGCTTCGGACAAACCCGGCGATTCGTCCGCCACGCGCGTGAGCCAGTGGTATTTCGGCAATGCGCCCTGGAAGGCCGTCAAACATGACCATCCCTCGAACGCGGATTTCATGGCGCGTCTGCACCGCTCGCTGGATGCGCTGCCCTACTGCACGCCCGCCGGCACCGTCCTCATCCTGCCCGGCTGGGGCACACCCAAGGAGCTGCGCCTTGGCTACGCGCTCGACTTCGCCAACCATGGCTATCGGGTGGTGCTGGTCGATATGCGCGGCCAGGGCGACTCGAGCGGAAAATACATCACCTTCGGCCTGGTCGAGCACGAAGACGTGACACAACTGATCACGGCCCTTCGGGCCCGCGACCTGGTCGCCGGCAAGCTGGCGCTGTTCGGTATCTCGGAGGGCGCTGTCACCGCGCTCGACACCGCCGCAGATGACCCGCGCGTCGATTCGGTGATCGCGGTGGCACCGTTCACGTCGCTCAATACCGCGATGCACGGCGTCGGCCACGACTTCCTGCCGCTGCTCTCGATGATGATCAGCAACGAGAAGCTCGACAAGGCCCTGCAACTATCGAACAGGAAGACCGGCCTGGACCTCAGCCGCTCCGACCCGCTGCCGCGGGTCGGACGCATCCGGGCACCGGTGCTCTACGTCGCGGGCGGCGACGACGACATCGCGCCGCCGTCCGGCGTGAAATTGTTGGCGAACGCCACACCGCACTCGAGCTACATCGAACTCGCGCGTTACACGCACATGGACTCGGCGCTCGCCACCGCGCGGGTGGCCCCCATCGCACTGGGTGCCTTGGAAAAGACGCTGGGCAAAAGTCCCGATCCCGCATGCCTGCATGCCTCGCTTGATGCATCCAAGACGGAGCGCTACGGGTTCCGGGTCAAGATCACATACAAGCTCGGCCGGACGGGTAGCTGACGCTCCGTTTCAAGTCTCAGGTCCGAGCGCGGCCAAGGCATCTTCGTGCAGCCGGAGCAAGCGCTTCAGGTCCGCGCCTTCCGGCACCACATCCTGCGCCGCACGCTTGACCATATCCGCCTGGTCGCGCAGCGCTGCACGGCGGATATCGCCGTCCAGATGCGGTGCCAGGGCAGCCAGCGTCTGCAGCAGGCGACCAAGCACCGCCACGTCACCGCGGGCGTGCTGGCGGATCTGGCTGAATGCCGCATGCACGTATCCGGGGAACGGCAGCGTCTTGGCGCGGACCCGCACGGCGCCCTCGGCGTCACGGTATTCGCCCGGGACGACGCGGCGCCTTGCCAGTCGTGCAATACCGGCGCCCAGCCTGTCGATGCAGGCCATGGCGGTAAACGGATCGTTCACGCCCGGGGACAACGCGCGCACGGCGACTTCCACAAGCTGGAAGATCGCATACTCCACGTCCTGCAGTGGCGAACGCCGCACACCGAAAATGAAATAGCGTTGCATACGCGCCGCCGCCTGCGGATCAAGCGGCTTCTCGCTGCGCGCAACTGTCAACGTCCCGCCACGGATGACGAACTCGCCGGGTCGCCACGGCACCAGTATGACGGCGCCGATCTCGCGGGCAAGCTCAACCAGGCCCGCGTAGTCCACTCCCTGCAGATAGCCTTCCTCGATCGCCGCAACGCGCATCCGCTCAGGCGGCAACGCCTTACCGTCAGCCTCCCCGGTTGTGGTCGGCATGTCATCGTCGGCGGGCAGCAGACGCTCCACCGCCGCATCGAGTTGGCGGCTCACCGAGGCGATGACCGACTCCGCCTGGATGCTTTGCGCCACGTCATGGAAGAAGAACACCAGAACCAACACACTGAGCGCGGCCAGCGCCAGTGCGGCCGTGCTCGAGAATTGCGCCACGAACACGCCTTCCCCGGCCGAGCGTTCGAGGAACAGCACGAGCAGGCAGTACAGGAACGTGCTCACGAAAAGCCCCAGCACCCACTGGGTGGCCCGGTTGCCGATGAAGGTCTGCACCAGGCGTGAACCGAACTGGGAGCTGGCGAGTACGAGCACGACCATCGTCAGGGAAAACACGAGGCTGACCACGGTAATCATCGAGGAAGCGATGGTGGCCAGCACGGTTCGCGCCGTGGCCGGGTCGTGGATCTGCAGCCACGACAGCGGGAACGGCCAGGTCCCGCGCACGGCGTGGTCGAGCGCCGTCATCCCCGCGGCCAGCAGTACCGCCGCGACCAGGCACAGGCCGGGCACGAACCAGTAATTCGTGCGCAGGCCGAACCACAGGTGCAACAGCCGTGAACGCATGACGAGGACCCTATTCGCCGAGCACGGTGACGGCCACCTCGCGCCGGTGCGAGCCGGTGCGATGCTCCCACAGGAAGAGGCCCTGCCAGGTGCCGAGCCCCAGGCCTCCGTCATGCACCGGCACCGTCACGCTGTTCCCGGCGAGCAGCGTACGTGCGTGTGCGGACATATCGTCGTCGCCTTCCGCGCGGTGCCGGAATTCGGGCCAGCCGTCGGGCACGAGATGCGCCAGCAGGCGCTCGAGGTCCTCGCGCACCGTCGGGTCGGCGTTTTCCATGATGATCACCCCGGCGCTGGTGTGGCGCGCGAAAACCTGGCACAGGCCGGTGTGGATACCCGAGGTCCTGACCACATCCGCGATTTCGCTCGTAATCTCCCGCGTCCCGCGCCCCCGGGCCTGGATTGTCAGGACATCGCCATGCGCAGCCATTCGCTTCCCCCTCGGTGCCTTTATTCTTGCGGCCGGCCCATGTTCGCACATACGCGAAAGTGCCTGCATCTTCAATGGCTTGCAGGGGCTGCGCGGTACCCTTATGGCAGAATGGCGTTTTTCCCGGCCCGCACGCCATGACCGGTCGCCGCATCCTGGTTACCAGTGCGCTGTTCTACGCCAACGGCCCGCTGCATCTCGGCCATCTGATCGAGGCGGTCCAGACCGACATCTGGGTCCGCTTCCAGAGGCTGCGCGGACACCAATGCCTGTATGTCGGCGGCGATGACGCGCACGGTACGCCGGTGATGCTAAAGGCCCGCCAACAGGACGTGGAGCCGGAAAAGCTGGTGAGGGAGATGCATACGGCGCACGAACGCGATTTGCGCGACTTCCACGTCAGCTTCGACAACTACTACACCACTCACTCGCCCGAGAACCGGGCCGAGGCGGAAGCGATCTACCGCGCCCTGGACAAGGCCGGCCACATCGAGCGGCGCACGATCGAGCAGGCTTACGACGAACAAGCCGGGATGTTCCTGCCCGACCGTTTTGTCAAGGGCACCTGCCCCAACTGCGGTACGCCCGACCAGTACGGCGATTCGTGCGAAAACTGCGGCGCCACTTATTCACCGACCGACCTGAAGGACCCGGTTTCCGCAGTGACCGGCACGCGACCGGTGGTGCGCGACAGCGAGCACTACTTCTTCAAGCTCGGCCACTTCCAGGAACAGCTCGAGTCCTGGACGCGCGGCGGGCACCTGCAGTCGGCTATCGCCAACAAGCTGCAGGAATGGTTCGATGCCGGGCTCAAGGACTGGGACATCTCGCGTGACGCCCCCTATTTCGGCTTCGAGATCCCCGGCGCCCCCGGCAAGTACTTCTACGTCTGGCTGGATGCGCCCATCGGCTACATGGCGAGCCTGCGCGACTACTGCTCGCGCCACCCGGACGTCGACTTCGACGCCTTCTGGGACGCGAACAAGGCGGCTGCTGAGAAAACCGAGCTGTATCACTTCATCGGCAAGGACATCGCCTACTTCCACACCCTGTTCTGGCCGGCCATGCTCATGGGCTCCGGTCACCGCACGCCCGACGGCGTTTACGCCCACGGTTTTCTCACTGTCGACGGACAGAAAATGTCGAAATCCCGCGGCACCTTCATCATGGCCCGCACCTGGCTTGATCACCTGGATGCCGAGTACCTTCGCTACTACTTCGCGGCCAAGCTCGGCAACGGCGTGGACGACATCGACCTCAGCCTGGAGGACTTCGTCGCGCGCGTTAATTCCGACCTGGTCGGCAAGTTCGTCAACATCGCCAGCCGCAGCGCGGGTTTCATCCACAAGCACTTCGACGGCAAGCTCGCCGCACTGCCCGACGATGCGGACTGGCTGCATGCGCAAGACGATTCCGAAGCCAGCGCTTACCGCAAGGCCTTCGACGCGGCGGCCAAGGCTTACGAACAACGCAGCTACGGCACCGCTATCAACCTGATCATGCGCAACGCCGATGCGATCAACAGCTACTGGAACGAGCACGAGCCCTGGAAGCTCGCGCGCAAGGGCAAGACCAAACCGGACGGCAGGTTGCACCGGATCTGCACCGTCACGATCGAGTCCTTCCGCCAGCTCGCCATCGCCCTCAAGCCCGTGCTGCCGGTCACTGCGGAGCGCATCGAGGCCTTTCTCAATGTAGAACCGCTGAACTGGACGGACATCGACGCAACGCTCTCCGCCGGGCACCGGATCAATCCCTACCAGCACCTGATGCAGCGCGTGGACGCCCAGGCCGTCGAGGCACTGCTCGACGACTCGCGGGAATCGCTGGCAGCGCGACCGACTTCGTCCCCACCCGAAAAGGACACGACCATGGATCCCATCGCTCCCGAAATCACCATCGACGACTTCGCCAAGATCGACCTCCGCGTAGCCCGCGTCAATGTGGCCGAGCACGTGGAGGGCGCCGACAAGCTGCTGCGCCTGGAGCTGGATATCGGCGGCGAAACCCGCCAGGTCTTCGCCGGCATCAAGGCCGCTTACGAACCCGGGCAACTGGTGGGGAAACTGGTCGTCGTGGTCGCCAACCTCAAGCCGCGCAAAATGCGCTTCGGCCTATCCGAGGGCATGGTGCTGGCAGCCGGCCCCGGCGGCGCCGACATTTTCGTCGTTTCGCCCGACAGCGGCGCCGGGCCGGGCATGAAGGTGAAGTGAACGCGGAGGCGATAGACGCGCTTCTGCCGCAGCACCAGTGTGAACGTTGCGGCTACGCCGGTTGCCGGCCCTATGCCGAGGCCATCGCCGCGGGGAGCGCCGGGATCAACCGCTGCCCGCCCGGCGGCAACCGGGTGATGAACGAACTTTCGCAACTCACGGGCCTGACGCCGCAACCGCCGGCATCCGACGTGGAAGCGGGCGGGCCGGCGCAGGTGGCGCGGATCGACCCCGCGGTGTGCATCGGCTGCACCAAATGCCTGCCCG